>Ga0209166_10000079_pt1 | contig 133077 bp, 124 predicted proteins | sample Coa_R1_3_FD_187151 | JGI IMG/M metagenome (GOLD analysis project Ga0209166, IMG submission 187151) | Surface soil microbial communities from Centralia Pennsylvania, which are recovering from an underground coalmine fire - Coalmine... | ecosystem: Environmental > Terrestrial > Soil >... | reverse complement strand
ATTTCCTGGCGATTTTTCTGGGAACGCGGCCGCGAGATTCGCGCGCCCGATCTTCTGCTCGCGGAGCAGCGGGCCAACGGTGCGAGCAACGCGGCTGAACAGGCTACCCATCCTGTCGGGATCGAAGGAGCGGGCGGCGCGCAGCAAGCCGACCGTCGCGGCGCCAACCGCAGTGTCGCCAAGCGGCTTCACCGCCTCGCGAATTCCTGCTCTTGCCCGCGCCAGCAGACGGTTCATCAGTTTCGACAGACGGAGCCGGCTCAGGCCGGTTCGCGCGTCAGGATCAGCGAGGCGTTCTGGCCGCCGAAGCCGAAGGAGTTGGACATCACCGCGGTCACCCGCGCTTCTCGCGCCTTGTTGCCGACCACATCGAACAGAATCGTGGGATCGGGGTTCTCGTAGTTGATCGTCGGCGGAATCCGCTGATGCTCGAGCGTGAGCAGGGAGAAGATCGCTTCCACCGCGCCCGCAGCCGAGATCGTGTGTCCGACCATCGATTTGTTCGACGTCACCGGAATCTGCTTGGCGCGCTCGCCGAAAACCGCCGAGATGGCCTGATATTCCATTTTGTCGTTCTCTGGCGTCGCAGTGCCATGCGCGTTGATGTGATCGATGTTTTCCGGCGTCATGCCGGCATCGGCGAGGGTCTTCTTCACGCAGCCGATGATCGGCTTGCCGTCCGGGCTCGAGCGCGTGCGGTGGAAGGAATCGGTGAGCTCGCCGCAGCCGGCGATGACGCCGAGGATGTTGGCGCCGCGCGCGGTGGCGGCCTCATAGCTTTCGAGCACGAGCGCGCCGGCACCTTCCGCCATCACGAACCCGTCGCGGTTCTTGGAGAACGGCTTGGATGCCGCCTGCGGCGGGGTGTTCTGGGTCGACAGTGCCGACAGCAGCGAGAAGCGAATCAGGGCTTCGGCATTGACCGAGCCCTCGGCGGCGACGCAGAGCGCGATGTCGGTCTCGCCGCGGCGGATCGCCTCGACGCCGAGCTGGATTGCGGTGGCCCCGGACGCGCACGCCGTGGACAGCGAAATCGGCGATCCCTTGGTGCCGAACTTGTCGGCGAGATAGTCCGCGACCGAACCAAGCTGGAAGCGACGGTGATAGGCGATGAACTTTCCGCCGCCGCTGACACGCAGCATGTCGTTGTAGTCGATCTCCTGCTTGCCGATCGCGCGCCCCAGCTCCATGCGCTGCGGCCATTCCACCTCGATCGGCGCAACGGCCAGAAACAGCGGTCCCGGAAAATCTCCCTTGCGGCCAACGCCGGACTGATCGAGGGCTTCCTCCGTCGCAAGTTCGGCCAGCCGCTCGCTCAGTCCGCTGGACGTGAATGGCTCGATCGGAATGAAGTCGACCGTCCCCGCCATGGTCGTCTTGAGGCTCTCGATCGGAAAGCGGCTGATGGTCCGGATGCCCGATTCGCCCGCGGTCAGCTTGGCCCAATTGTCGGTTTTGCCCGCGCCGAGGGAGGTCACCACCCCCATGCCGGTGACGACAACGATTGGCCTGCCGAATTTGTCGCGTGGTGCTGACATCATTTCCCCCGCTTCAAGTCCATCCTCAACGGATCGCTTCGACCAGCGCCATTCCTTCGCCCCGCCAATGGCCGACGCCGACAACGACAATCTGGGCCGGCGGCTTCGACATTTCAATCTCGAATCCGCCTGAGTCGTTTGGCGGAAAGAGAGCCCCGCGGGAAATCGAAAGTGCGGCAAGTGCGATTCCCAGCGGAAACTGCGCTTCCACCAGATGTCCGAAACCGGTGCCGGTCGCCCGTATCGCGAAATCCGGATGCTCGCCAAGGAAGCTGCGTTCCTGCGACGTCACGGGCTCGACTCCGGTGGCGCCGGTGATGATCGCGCCGCCGGGCGCAATTGGGCCAAGCTCCGACCACAGTTTTTTCAGCGTGCCGTTGACGTCGCCTGGCTGCCTGCGCCGGCTGTGGTCGCCGACCACCGTGGTCAGGCGTGCAAAGGGTTTGGCTTCGCGCGCCAGCGCGTGCTTTTTCGATTCGATCACCAGGAACGCGCCCGCTGAGCCAAGCGCGAAGCCCGGGTGTTGCTGCCGCGCCCAGACGGGAGCGAACTTGTCGCGGAGGTTGTAGTCGCCGAACTCGTAGAGGACCAGCATGTCCTTGCGCTCGCCGTTTTGCGAGCCCCCAATCAGGGCGATGTCGCTCTGACCGGCCGCGATGCGTGCGAGCGCGATGCGCGCGGCGTCTACGCCGGCGGCTTCCTCGCCCATGAAGGTGCGGGATGTTCCGCACACGCCATGCACGATGGCGATGTTGCCGGCAAGCAGGTTGGAAAGCTGCGCCAGGAACAACGTCGGGCGCAAGCCGCTCATCAGTTGCTCGTTGAGGAGGCCAGGCGCGGCATTTCCCTTGGCCTGCGTGGTCAGGATCGAACAGTCCACGGCAAGGTCGCGTTCGCCGCCGCCGGCGGCGATCACCATGTCCATCCGGCCAAGGATTTCCTTGTTGCCCTTGACACCGGCCGATTCCAGCGCGAGGCCCGCGGCGTAGGTGCCGATGCGCTGCCAGGCCTCCATCTGGCGCTGATCGCCCTTTTTCGGGATCTGGGTGTCGAGGTTCACCTGTGTCCAGGGGTGGACGACATAGGGCGCGAAATTCTTCTCGTCGACATTGACGCGTCGGGCCTCGAGCGCCTCCCAGTTCGCGTCCAGCCCCTCGCCGAGCGACGTGGCAAGTCCGATGCCGGTGATCCAGACTTCCGCTGGTTCCGCCTTCAACGCTGGTGTGGCGCTCATGGCTGCAACGCCTGCTGGGGAAAGCCGATGCGCTTGGCGACCGCGTCCATATGGCCGCGCAGCGCCGGGTTGGGAAAGGGGATGTGGCTGAAGGTGATCGTCGCATTGCTCCGCAGCTTGCCGGCCACCTTCACCTTGGCGTCGGTGATCGCGTAGCCCGAGCCTTCATGGACGAGGCTGGCCTCGACCGTGAGCAATTCGCCCGGTGTGACGAAGCCGCGCATCTTCGCTTCCTTGACCGCGGCCAGGAACGGCATGCGCTCGAACTTCATCAGCGCAACAAGGAGCCAGCCCGAGGTCTGCGCCATCGATTCGATCAGGAGCACGCCGGGCATGATCGGATAGCCCGGGAAGTGTCCCTCGAAGATGGTGTTCTCGGCAGGCACCTGGGCCTCGACGGTGATCGTCTTCTCGACCGTGTTGAGGTCGAGAATCCGATCGATCAATTGGAAATATTCAAGATGCATGACGCGCGGCTTTGCGCCCCTTATACGCTGGCGCCCTTGGCGGCGACCAATTCGTCGATGCGCGCGCAGAGGTTCTTCAGCACGAAATACTGCTCGGTGGTCGCCTTGCCGTCGTTGACTTCCTGCGTCCACTTTTCCAGCGGCAGCTTGATCCCGAACGCCTTGTCGATGGCAAACGCGATGTCGAGGAAATCAAGGCTGTCGATTCCCAGATCGTCGATCGCATGGCTATCCGGCGTGATCGTGTCGCGCGGAATGTCGCAGGTTTCAGCGATGATCGTGGCGACCTGATCGAATGTGGAAGACATCACTAAACCTTTGATATATTGGGGAAATTCCAAGAAGTTGCGGCGAGCGGACTGCGAACGCCCCCGGAACCTGCCGTCCCCGCTGCCCGTGGTCGAGTGCCCGTATATCGGAGCGCCGCCGTTAGTTCAATGGAGGCGGTCCGGGCGGTCCGGGTCGAAATTGGCGCCAATTGGCGGGGGTGGTCGGCGGCACGCCTATTGGGCCGAAATCCGGACGCAGTCGTGCCGGCCCATCAGCACGCAGTCCTGGGTCCGGCGCAGATCGGCGATGCTCATGGCAAGCCAGATCGCAACCGCAGTGAGCGCGACTGTGAAGGCAAAGGCGGCGACGTTGGCGAGCATGCGCTGACGGAAATCGTCCGGCTCTTCGCGTGGCGTCTCATAGCGCGACAAATCCAGGCGCTGGAGCACGGCCGGCTCGGGCGGCGAATCGTGATGCAGAGGCGTCACCACGGCGTTGCCGCGAAAGGTCGGCGTCTGCACCACGGGCGGTTGCTGCGTGTTGCGCAGCCGGAATTGCAGCACCCGGTGCTCCCCATCCGTTGCGATCGGCCGCTGGTTCTTCACTGCTTCCACCTAGGGCTGCACGCCGACACGCAATGTAGCACGCTCGCCCCTGGCCTCACAGGAAATGTTGTCGCCGCGGCACTGCACAGAATGGCTAAGGCTCGAAAGTGTCATGGAACCTGCCGTAATCGATTCTCACCCGGCCATCCTCGGTTGTGTCCAGGACATCGGCATAGCGGTGACCAAAACGGATGTCGCCGTGCTCGTAGGGCTTGCGCGCATGCACGGTTTGCGCCGCAACAACATCGTAGCCCGACACCACCACCACGAGCGAGATGTCCGACTCCTCAAAATCGGCTGGGCCGAGCCCATAGAGCGGGCTTTGCTCATCGATCACATGGTAAAGCGTCCAGCTCAGCGCGAGCGCGGGGCTTTCATTTCGCATCAGCGGCAGCTCATAGAAGCGGCGGACCTCGTGACCTTCCTCGGTCACGGTGTCCCTGAACATCCATAGCCGTGCGGTCGCGTTGCCGATGATGTTGTGCCGCTCATTGGCGAAGCGCACCATCAGCGTCGGCACGCCGTCGTGGTTCGAGATCACCGGATTGTTGGCAAACAAGAGGCGAGCGCTCGGCCGCGAGAAGCGGGCGAAGATGAGCCCGGTCATGAGCGACATCGAGAAGATGCCGGTGAAGAGCTCGACCGCCGCGATGAAGTGACCGTAATGGGTCTGCGGATGCATGTCGCCGTAGCCGGCGGTCGAGAGCGTCTCGATCGAGAAATAGAGATAATCGATATAGGCCCGGTGCAGCACGTTCGAGATCGGATCATCGCCGATCCAGTACAGCACCGCGAATGCGGCGTTGAAGGCGACGAACACCAGCGCCGCGCCGGCGATGAAGGCCGGCCACGACGCCGTCATGCAACGATGACTGATGTCGGCCCAGAAGCTGAGTTGCAGCCCTTCGGTGACGATCTCGCGGCCGCCAAGCCGGATCACCCGAGCCTTCGGCGTCCGCTCGCTCTCGCCTCTCATCATCCTCTTAGGATTCTCCTCAAAGGCGAGCGCTCGGGGATTTGATCGCTTGCGTCGCCATGCCATAATCAAAGCAATTTCAGGTAATTATTGGCAGCCCAAAACGGGAGTTTCAAGTTATGTCAGGTCCCCGCGAGCCGCGCGTTCACCCCGTCAAGATCCTCGATCTGCGCCCGACGCAAATGACGGTCGGCATGATCGAGGTCAAGGATAAGATCAAGCGCTTCGAGGAAATGAAGAAGAGCGACCAGGAAACCGCGATCGGAAAGCACATGATTCCCGTCGTGGTCGGACCGGACCATCGCTTTTATGTCGTCGATCACCATCACCTCGCCCGGGCGCTGCACGAAGCGAAAGTGAAGGACGTCCTGGTGACCGTGATCGGCGATCTCAGGATGGTGGAACGCGACGCTTTCTGGGGCGTGATGGACAACAAGCGCTGGGTCTATCCCTATGACGCCAAGGGCGAACGCCGCCATTTCAAAGACCTGCCGAAATCGGTGAAGGATCTGAAGGACGATCCCTACCGCAGCCTTGCGGGCGAGCTGCGGCGCGAGGGCGGATTCGCCAAGGACACCACGCCATTCAGCGAATTCCTGTGGGCGGACTTTCTGCGCCGGAAGATTTCGCGCAAGACGATCGATGGTCATTTCCTGAGGGCGCTGGAAAAGGCCAAGGAGCTGGCGAAGGGGGCCGACGCGATTTATCTGCCCGGGTGGTGCGGCCCCCACGCCGACGATTAGTGTCCGGCGCGCACGCTATTTCGGCACGCGCCCCATCAGGTAGAATTCGTCATTGGCGCGCATGCCGGTGACGTTAGCGATGCGGTTGGAGAGCGCGAAGAACGCCGAAATGGCCGCGATGTCCCAGATGTCGTCGTCCGTGAAGCCATGGGCCGCCACCGCCGCGAAATCGGCCTCCGAAATCTCCTCGGCTGCGCGACTGACCTTCATGGCGAAGTCGAGCATGGCGCGCTGGCGCGGCGTGATATCCGCCTTGCGGTAGTTGACGGCGATCTGGTCGGCGATCGTCGGGTTCTTCGCTCGGATGCGCAGGATCGCGCCATGCGCGATCACGCAATACTGGCACTGGTTGGCCGCCGAGGTTGCGACCACGATCATCTCGCGCTCGGCCTTGGTGAGCCCGCTTTCCTTGTCCATCAGAGCGTCGTGATAGGCAAAGAAAGCGCGGAACTCGTCGGGACGGCGTGCCAGCGTCAGGAATACGTTCGGCACGAAACCGGATTTTTCCTGCACGGCGAGGAGCCGCGTGCGGATGTCCTCGGGCAGCGTGTCGATGGCGGGCGCGGGGAAACGTTTGGCTTGAGGCTGGGTCATCTATTGGTTCCGGCTTGTCGCGTGAGCTGCCGGAACCATAGTGGATGGGCGCGGGCCGCGCAAAGCGGATGCGCTTAGCGCAGCGGCTTCTTCAGGAGCGAGAAGCGGTCGGGATCGAGCCCCTGCGAGGGCTGTAGCAACGGCGCTTCCATCGAGGACAGCGTCCGCGGCGCCGGCCGCTCGAAGAGGGGGTCGCTGGGAACGTCGCGCTGCGAGGTCGCGCCGCGCCAGCGTTCCAGCACGGCGCTGACGAAATGCATGTCGTGGCCGGCGGCGACCGACGGCACGGTCTTGATCGCGGCCTCGCTGCGCGGCAATTGGTGCGGCGGCACTTCCTTGAAGCGGAGCCGTGTCGGCAGCGCCACGCCTTCGCCGAAGGCGAGCACCTCTCGGGTGCCGAGCGACGGCACAAAGGACAGCAGATTCGCCGCGGCATCCGAGACCGCCGATCGCAAGAGCGCCTGGTCGCGGTCGTTGGCGAGCCGCATCGCAAACAGCGTGTTGCACTGGGAAATGATGGTGGCGTCGAGCTCGGCCGGGCGTTGCGTCACGAGGCCGAGATAGACGCCGTATTTGCGCCCCTCCTTGGCGATGCGCGACACCGCCTTGCGGGTCGGGCCGAAACCGATATTGCGGTCGGCGGCAGCATAGCGGTGCGCCTCCTCGCAGACGAACAGCAAGGGCGAGACGCCGTCGCTCCACAGGCCGAAATCGAAGGCCATGCGGCAAACGACCGACACGACGGAATCGATGACTTCCGCGGGGAAGCCGGCGAGCTGCATCACCGTCATCGGCTTGCCGTTGGCCGGCAGGCGGAACAGATGGCTGATCACCTCCGCCATGGTATCGCCGCCGACATTGGCGTTGTCGAACATGAAGGCGTAGCGCGGATCGTTGCGCACGGTCTCGATGCGCGAGATCAGCTTGTGATAGATGATGCGCGACGAACGGTTCTCGAGCTTGCCCATGCGTTCGTCGATCAGCGAGATCAGATCGACCAGGCGGTACGGCACCGGGGTGTCGACGGTATAGCCGACCTGTTTCGGATCGATGCGCTTCAAGCCGATGCGGTCGGCGTTCTGGTATTGGGTGTAGATGCCCTTCGCCATCGGAACGACCTCGGCGAGGATATCCAGTTCCTCCGGCACGCCAGGGCGGCCCGCGAACAGGACGTCGACGATTTCCTCGAAATTGAACAGCCAGAATGGCAGCTTCAGATTTCGCGGGTTCAATACCAGCGCGCGGTCGCCGAAGCAGCGGCCATATTCGTTGTGCACGTCGAGCAGGAAGATGCGCAGATTCGGCCGCGACTGGAGGATTTCGTTGAGCAGCAGCGAAACGCCCGTCGATTTGCCGACGCCGGTCGAGCCCAGAACCGCAAAATGCTTCGACAGCATTTCCTCGACGTCAACATAGGCGATGACCGAACGGTCCTGCTGCAGCACGCCGACATTGATCTGGTCGGAGCCCGAGGGGGCATAGACCGTGCGCAGCTCCTGGTTGCTGATCAGCTCGACGACATCGCCGATAGTCGGATAGTGCGTGACGCCGCGCTGGAATTTCGGCCGGTCGCCGCCCAGGATTTCGCCGAGCAGATCGACGCCGGCGCTCGCGATATAGGTGTCGGAGGCCTGCATGCCTTCGGTCGTCACGTCCGTGATCATGGCAACGATGACTGAGGTCGCGCAGCGGATGCTGACGAATTTGCCGACGGTGCCCCGCACCTCCGAGAGCGGCATCTGGCCAGAGGCCAGAAGTCCGACCCGGGCGAGCGAGCCGCGCACCGAAATCACACGTCCGAAGGAAGTCACGGTGGTCCCTGAGTTGTCGAAAAATGGATCCCAGCTGGCACTATGCGGGCCGTCCTTGGACAAACCGTTAAGCCGCCGCGGTCGCATGTTCTTCAAATCTGCAGCATTTTGGCGCAAGGGGGCGTAGGTCGGCGCCGGGTGCTGTCGGGACGTCGGTAAAATCGGGGCTTTTTGCCTTCGGCGCGCGGCCGGCGGCCCTTAACGGGTGGTTTACCAAGCTCACGAAGGAGGCCGCGCCAAGCCTTCGCGTGACGCGGGCCGATTGCCGCAGGGGCCAATGTTGATCATCCACAGGCGAACGAAACCATGTTACTCGCCTCACGAGCAAGGATTGGAACCGTATAGCCCGAGATGGATCGTAGCGACGTCTTGATCATCGGCGGCGGCATCGCCGGCATCGCTGCCGCACTCGACCTACTCGACGCCGGAAATTCCGTGCAGCTCGTCGACCGCGACGAGGAAGCGGCCTTTGGCGGGCTGGCGCGCGAAAGCTTTGGCGGCATGTTCTTTGTCGACTCTCCGGAGCAGCGCCGCCAGGGCATCCGCGACTCCGTCGATGTCGCTTTCCGTGACTGGTGCAGCTTTGCCGAGTTCGGCGCGGAGGATCGTTGGCCCAGAGCGTGGGCCGAGGCCTACGTGTCGCGCGCGACCGCAGATGTGTATCGATGGGTTCGGCGGTACGGCGTGAGCTTTCTTCCGGTCGTCAACTGGGTCGAGCGCGGCGAATTTCAGCCGGGCAACTCGGTGCCGCGCTTTCATGTCGCCTGGGGAACCGGCAAGGGGCTGACCGAGGCGTTGATCGAGGCCTTGCGTGGGCACAAGAACGTCGGTCGCTTGACGCTGCGCTTCGATCAGCGGGTCGAGCGGCTCACGATGCAGGGCGGCAGGATCGATGGCGCCGCGGGCCACGACGAGAAGACCGGCGCGCCGTTTGAAGTAAAGGCCGAGCAGGTGGTGGTGGCCGCCGGCGGCATCAACGGCAGCGACCTCACGCGCGTGCGCCAGAACTGGCACCGCGACTGGGGCACGCCGCCGGAAACGCTGCTCTCCGGCTCGCACCGCTTCGCCGACGGCACGCTGCATGACGCCACCGTCAAGACCGGCGGTGTGCTCACCCATCTCGACAAGATGTGGAATTATGCGGCTGGTGTGCATCACCCGCGCCCGCGCAAGCCGCTGCACGGCCTGTCGCTGGTGCCGCCGCGCTCGGCGCTGTGGCTCAACTGGCGGGGGATGCGGATCGGGCCGCAGCCCCTGGTGTCGGGCTTCGACACGCGACGGCTCGTCACGGAGATCTGTGCGCAGCAGAGGCAATATTCCTGGCAGCTCATGAACATGAAGATCGCGCTAAAGGAATTGGCGATCTCGGGCGCAGAGCACAATCCCTCGATCCGCAACAGGAACAAGCTCGGCTTCCTGCGCGACATATTATTTGGCAATCGCTGGCTGGTGGACGAGATGATCAGCAATTGCCGGGACTTCATCATCGCGTCCTCGCTGCCGGAACTGGTTGAGAAAATGAATGTGCTGCAGGGCGACGATGCGGTCGAGTTGAAGGCGGTGCAGGATGCCGTCAGTCATTACGACGCGACCATTGCCCGCGGCGAGAGCTTGATGAATGACGAGCAATTGCGGCGCATCGCGTACTTGCGCCGATATCGCGGTGACCGCATCCGCCTCTGCAAATTCCAGCCGATCCATGACGCAAAGGCATTGCCGCTGATCGCGGTTCGTGAATTCATCATCAGCCGCAAGAGCCTCGGCGGGATCAGGACGGATCTGGAGAGCAGGGTGCTTGATGCTTCCGGCGAGCCAATCGCCGGGCTTTACGCGATCGGCGAGGTCGCGGGCTTTGGCGGTGGCGGCGTACATGGTTTGCGCGCGCTGGAAGGAACGTTTCTCGGCGGCTGCATCTTCTCGGGGCGCATCGCCGCGGCGTCGATCGTGGGCCGGAAGCTATTCTGAGGTTGAGGAAGCACCATGAAAAGAACGGGAGCCTGGCTCACGGTATACGCGCTGGAGCAGATCGGGGCGCGCTTCACCTTCGGCATTCCCGGCGTGCACACGACCGAGCTCTATGACGCGCTCAACAATTCCAACCGTATCACTCAGGTGCTGGTCACGCATGAGGGCGGCGCGTCGTTCATGGCCGATGCGGTCGGCAGGCTCTCGGATTCGATCGGTGTGCTGACGGTGGTCCCGGCTGCTGGCCTGACGCATGCTGCAAGCGGCATTGGCGAGGCCTTTCTCGACGGCGTGCCGATGCTCGTGCTCTCGGGCGGCCCGCGCACCGACACCGGCCATCGCTATCAGCTCCACCAGATGGACACCCACAAATTCATGAGCGGATTGACGAAAGCGACGTTCCGCGTCACCCGCCACGACGAGGTCGTTCCGATGCTGTTCGAGGCCTACAGGATCGCGACCTCGGGCGAGCCGGGACCGGTGTTCGTCGAGCTGCCGGTCAACATTCTGCTGCTGACCGAGGAGATCGGCGAGCTACCGCAATTCCAGTCCGCGCCAGCACCGCGTCTCAAAGACGGAGCAGAGATTGCCCGCGCGGGCGAGCTGCTGGCGGGCGCCAGGCATCCTTGCATCTTTGCCGGCTGGGGCGCGCGGGATGCGACCGAAGAGCTCATTCGCCTTGCCGAATGGCTGGATGCGCCGGTCGCAACGACGCTGCAGGGACTGTCGGTCTTTCCCGCCAATCATCCGCTTCATGTCGGCTTCGGCTTTGGCGCCTCCGCCGTGCCGGCGGCGCAAAATGCCTTCAGGAATTGCGATTGCATGGTGGCGATCGGAACGCGGTTCTCCGAGATCGCGACCGGCAGCTACGGCGCCGATGTGCCGGCTGATCTGATCCACATCGACGTCAATCCCGACGTCTTCAACGCGAATTTCCCGGCCAGGGTGGCGATCGCCGGCGACGCGCGTCGCGTGCTGACGCTGCTCGTCAACGAGCTCGAAGCCACGCCGCCGCGCCGGGTTGCGAACGATGCACTGCGCGAGCAGATCAAGCGCGACAAGGCCGTCTATCGCGAAAGCTGGTATCGCCACGACGCCAGGGACATCGTCAATCCCGTGCGCTTCTTCGACGAGCTCAGACGGCAAATGCCGGACAACGGCATCATCGCGATCGACGACGGCAACCACACCTTCCTCACCGCCGAGCTGATGCCGATCCATGCGCCGAAGAGCGTGATCCTGCCGACCGACTTCAACTGCATGGGCTATGCGGTGCCAGCCGCGATCGGCGCCAAGCTCGCATGCCCCGACCGCACCGTGCAGGCGATCGTCGGCGACGGCGCCTTCATGATGACCTGCATGGAGATCCTGACCGCCGCCACCAACAATCTCGGCGTCGTGTACTACGTCTTCAATGACGGCGAGCTCGCGCAGATCGGGCAGGCGCAGGCCATTCCCTACGGCCGCAGGCCCTGCACACAAATCGGCAGGCTCAACATCGAGGGCGTGGCGCTTGCGACCGGCGCGGCCTATTTGCCGATGAACGACAATGCCGAAATTGCCGGCGTGATCAGCAAGGCGAACGAGATCGCCGCCGGCCGCAGGCCGGCGATCGTAGGCATCCGCATCGACTATTCCAAAAAGACCGCGTTTACGCTCGGCGCGGTGAAGACCAATTTCGGCCGCTTCCCGCTGAGCGAAAAGCTGCGCTTCCTCACCCGCGCCGCCGTCCGCCACGTGGTCGGATAGTTTTCGCATGGCGGCGGTGTGAGGCCATCGGGTTGACACCGCGTCCGTCAACGCTACGCTCGCCATCCAACACAACAAGAAACAGGGCAGGGTGGAACGCCGTGAAACGCGTCGTCGTATCTTGAGCCGGTCCGCGCGGGCGTCCGCGCTCGCACCTTTCTCGATCCGCAGTTATCGCTTCCAGTGGCCTTCCGATCTCCTCACATCCTGGGCGTTCGAGGTCGAGAACCTCGTGCTCGGCTGGTACATCCTGACCGAGACCGGCTCGGTGCTGCTCCTGACGGTGCTCGCATCGCTGAACTATGCCGGGACGTTGGTCGCACCCGTGTTCGGCATGATCGGCGACCGCATCGGGCACCGGGATCTTCTGGCCATGATGCGCTTCGCCTATACGGCGCTCGCCTCAACCATCATGACGCTGGCGCTGACCGGCCATCTGGCGCCGCTCTATGTCATGATCATCGTGGCGGTCATGGGCCTGATCCGCCCTTCGGACCTTGGCATACGCGGCGCGCTGCTCGCCGACATCATGCCGCCCGAGCGGCTGGTCGGTGCGATCAGCGTGTCGCGCACGACGCAGGACAGCGCCCGCATCGCCGGCGCATTGACCGGCACCGGATTGTTCGCTGCGTTTGGCATCGGCTTTGCGTATATGGCGATCGCTTGTCTCTATCTTACGTCCGCTATCCTCATGGTCTGCATGGGCCGGCCGGCGAAGCACTACGGCGCGGCTGGTCATTCGGGGGATGACTGGCCCGCGCCGTCGCTATTGCGCGACCTGAAGGAGGGCATCGTTCATGCCTGGAGCGGTCCTGGAATGGGCGCGGCGCTCTGCGTCGCGTTTCTGGCCAATCTCACCGCGTTTCCTTTCACGAACGGCTTGCTGCCTTATGTCGCCAACGAAATCTTTCACACCGACCAGGCGGGTCTCGGCTATCTCTCGGCGAGCTTCGCGCTGGGCTCGCTGATCGGCTCGATCACACTCAGTCTGGTGGGCGGCGTGCGCATCGCGCGGCTTCTGGTCGGCGCGACGCTCGCCTGGTACGCGATGCTGCTGGTGTTCGTGGAGATCAGGACTCTGCCGGTGGCCATGGCCTGCCTGGTGCTTGCCGGCATTGCGCAGAGCTTGTCGATGATTTCGGCCGCCGTCATCCTGATGCGCACCGCAAGCGCGCACTTGCGCGGTCGCGTGATGGGTGTGCGCATGATGGTGATCTACGGTTTGCCGCTCGGGCTGCTCGCGGCAGGCAGCCTGATCGGTCTCATCGGTTATACCGCGACCGGCACGCTCTATGCGGCGTCCGGGCTCTTGTCGATGATGGCGATCGCGCTGCTTTGGCGCGCCGATCTGTGGCCGCTGCATGCGCCGGCGAATGCCCGCTGACGGCCATCCGCAAGGATCACGCCCGCTGACACAAGTCGGTCGGGCCGATCGCCTAGCGCTGACCGTGCGCCACCTCGTCGCGCTCGCTTTGGTTGCTGCGGGCTGTCGCCCGCGCTATAGTCGTGCTCCGATATTTTGATTTTGATATTCGCGTCAGCGGGTGATTGCGATGCCGCGTATTTTGGTCAAGGCCGGGCCTGGTCTTTCCGAGACGAAACTGACATTCGGGGCCGCTTCCGTCCCCTTTGATGTTGAACGGCTCTTTACAAGTATCGGTTCGCCATCCGCGCTCGGCGCGACCGCCGCTGACGTCTGGTACGTCCTGAAGCCGAAAATCGAGCTGGATGGCGAAAATCCCTGGGACGTCTGCCATTCGCTGTTGCAACAGGGCTTTGGGGTTGCCGGCGCGCCCCCGCCAAAGTTTGCCGAACCGGATATCGAGCAAAAATGGATTGCCGGAAGCGTCTCGGACGCCGGCCAGTCGCTGACGCAGTCCTGCGATATCAGGGATCAACAGAATCCATCCTTCCCACAAGATGAGAAGAATCCGTACTGGTTTCGCGACCGCGCGCATTCGCAGTTCGACGATGCGGTCAAGGCGATCGGCGGGCCGGATGTCGCCTCGAGGGTCCGCATCGCCCATTTCGATACCGGCTACGATCCCCATCATCATAGCCTGCCGAAGCGGCTGCGGCGGGATCTCGCCCGCAACTTCGTTGACGACGGCAATCCCGACGATGCGAGCGACGAGACCAGCGGCCTTCTCACCAATCTCGGTCACGGTACCGGCACGCTCAGCATTCTCGCCGGAACGGGAATCCCCGCAACGTCACTGCTCGGTGGCGCGCCGTTCGCAGAAGTGGTGCCGGTCCGCGTCGCCAACCGCGTCGTGCTCTTCAGCAACAGCGCCATCGCCAAGGCGTTCGACTACGTCCACGGCCTGAACGCCGCTGGTACCCGCGTCGACATCGTCACCATGAGCATGGGCGGGATCGCCTCGCAGGCCTGGGCCGATGCGGTCAATGCGCTGTACGAGCAGGGCGTGTTCATCGTCACTGCGGCCGGCAACAACTACGGCAACCTGCCGACCCACAACATCGTCTATCCCGCGCGCTTTGGCCGCGTGGTCGCCGCCTGCGGCATCATGGCGAACGGCAAGCCCTATGCCGACCTCGAGATTCGCCTGATGGCCGGTAACTACGGCCCGCTCGACAAGATGGCGACAGCCATCGCAGCTTCGACGCCAAACGTGCCGTGGGCGCGGCTGGGCTGTGCCGACATGATCGATTTCGACGGCGCCGGCACCTCGGCGGCGACGCCGCAGGTCGCCGCCGCCGCGGCGATCTGGCTGCAGAAGAACCGCGACGCGGTCGATGCCTATCCGGAAGGCTGGATGCGGGTCGAGGCGATCCGCAAGGCACTGTTCGACAGCGCCAATGCGAATGCAGACCGGCTGCGCCTCGGTCATGGTGAATTGCAGGCCAGTGCAGCGCTGGGGAAATCGGCGGCGGCAACGGCCGACCTGCGCAAGACGGCCGTCGATACGGTGTCGTTCCCGATCGAGCAGGTTCTGACCGGGCTCGGTCTGGAGGCCGACGGAGACGATCCGCGACGACGCATGCTGCAGCTCGAAGCGCTGCAGCTTTCGCAGAATACCGACGTCGAGAAGATCATGCCTCCCGACCAGTCGACCGCGACAAAGGCCGACTGGCGGCGCCTGGCGGATGCGTTGATCGCCCATCCGCACGCGTCAGTGGCGCTGCGGCAGGCTTTGGGCAGTGCGGTCTCGACCGGCTCGACCGCTGAGCCGACGGCGCCGATACCGTTCGGCAACTCCGCCCTGAATATCCAGCTTGAGAATGCCAAACGGCCGCGCGCGCCGAAACCGCCGTTCCGGCCGCTCAGGGTCTATGCCTACGATCCGTCGCTCGGGGCCGAGCTCGATACTGTTGCGATCAATCAGGCGACCCTCGAGGTTCGCTGGGAAGACGAACTGAAGCCGGGCCCGATCGGCGAATATATCGAAGTGATCGACGTCGATCCGGCGAGCCAGTGCTGCTACTCACCGGTCGACCTCAACGACACTTATGTTTTGAACAGGTCGGGCATCACACCTTCGGAAGCGAACCCGCAGTTCCATCAGCAGATGGTCTATGCGGTGGCCATGAAGACCATCGAATATTTCGAGAAGGCATTGGGCCGCGTCGCGCTGTGGGCGCCGCGCGAGATTTTGGTCCCGCGGGAGAAGAAGCCGGAGGAGGCAAAGCAGGCAGAGGCGGACGTGTGCGCCGATACCGAGCCGGTGAAGAAGCTGAGATATGTGCAACGCTTGCGGATCTACCCCCATGCGCTGCGCGCCAAGAACGCCTATTACAGTCCGGAGCACAAGGCCCTGCTGCTCGGATATTTCAACGCCTCCAGTTCCGCAGCCGCAGGCTTGATGCAAGGCAGCGTTATCTTCACGGCGGTGTCGCATGACGTCGTCGCGCATGAAACGACCCACGCTCTCCTCGATGGCGTGCACCGACGTTTCCGCGAAGCGACCAACCCGGACGTATTCGCTTTTCATGAGGCTTTCGCCGATATCGTCGCTTTGTTCCAGCACTTCACGCTGCCGGAAGCCTTGAAACACCAGATCGCGGCCACGCGCGGCGATCTCGAGCAGCAGAATCTGCTCGGGAAGCTCGCTGTGCAGTTCGGCGAGGCGACCGATCGCTACTATGCACTGCGCGACTATCTCGGCAAGGTCGAGCCGCCGAAGGAAGGCAGCGATGATCCGCCAAAATGGGTTCGCCGCGAGCCGCAGCAGACCGACTACGAGGATGCCAAGGCGACCAGCGATCCCCACGCCCTCGGCGCTGTGTTGGTCGCGGCGGTGTTCGACGCGTTCCTGCAGATCTACAAGCAGAGGACGACGGACCTGCTGCGGCTCGCGACCGGAGGAACCGGCTTGCTGCCGGACGGCGACATTTCGGTCGACCTGGTGAATCGATTGGCGCGCGAGGCCAGCAAAGTTGCGGGCCAGATTCTCAACATCTGCATTCGTGCGCTGGACTATTGTCCGCCGGTCGATATCGTCTTTGGCGAATATCTTCGCGCGCTGGTCACGGCCGATTTCGACCTTGTGCCCTATGACAGGCTTGGATACCGGGTCGCCTTCATCGAGGCCTTCCGCAATCGCGGAATCTACCCGAGGGACGTCAGACATCTGGCGCCCGGAAGCCTGATTTGGGAGCCACCACCGCTGCCGTTGCGACAGGCGAACGTCCAGAAAATTCTCAAGGAAATGTCGACCGATTGGGATCTGCAGAGCAAACGCTGCGACGCGTATAACCTGTCTTTGGACAACGCGTGCAAATTGCACCGCTGGCTGATGGACAAGGATTCGGTAGGGGACGAAGAGCTGGCTGCACTCGGTCTGCTTCGGGTCCAAATTCCGCAGCCATTCAAGATCGGAAACCAGGAGGGCTGTCTGCACGGAATTGAAGTTCATTCCGTGCGTCCCGTGCGCCGCGTCGGTCCCGAGGGCAATATCCGCGCCGATCTGGTCGTTGAGATCACCCAGAGTTTTCGCCCGAAGGGAATGCCGGGCGTGCGTTTCCGCGGCGGCTGCACGCTGATCATCGATCTCGCAAAGGCGGAAGTGCGCTACATGGTGCGCAAGAAGGTCGACAATCCCTGGCGACTCCAGAACCAGTTGGGACTTGCCGCCGCAGGGGGCGATCTCGGCGCCAACTACTTCACCGACGACACGGCCGGCCGCGAACCCTTCGCGATGATCCATCACGTGCATGGATAGGAGGACTCCATTGGCGCGACCATCGAAGGAGAAATCAGCCGCCAAAAAAACTGCGGCCAAATCCGCCGTCAAGTCGGCGGCGAAAGCGAAGAAGCCGGGCGGGCAAGCTCCGGCGACCGCGCCGCAGCCTGGCGCTGCGGGAGGTTCGGCCTATCGCGCGAAAATCAGAATGTATCGCCAGGGGCTCGGTGATTGCTTCCTGGTCTCGCTGCCGCGCACCGACGGGAGCAGCCGTCCGTTCTACCTCATGATCGATTGCGGCGTAGTGCTTGGCACCACCGATCCCGGCACGATCATGACCAAGGTGATGGAGGACATCGTCCAGACCACTGGCGGCAAGATCGATGTTCTGGTTGCGACCCACGAGCATTGGGATCATCTCTCGGGCTTCGTTCAGGCCAAGGCCTCCTTCGACAAGCTGCAAGTCGGCGAGGTTTGGCTCGCCTGGACCGAAGATGCGAAGGATCCGTTGACGCAGCAACTCAAGCAGCAAAAGGGACAAGCGCTGGCTGCTTTGCGGATGGGGCTCAGTGCGCTGCAGATAGCCGGAGACTCGGACGGGGCCGAGGAGCTGGGCGGAATTCTGGAGTTTTTTGGTGCGGCGAAAGGGCCGACTACCACGGATGCCCTGACCAATGTGAGGGCCAAGGTGACCGCGGCGCGATATTGTCTGCCGAGCGATGCACCGGTGGTGCCATCAGGCGCCAGCGCGCGCTTCTATGTGCTCGGCCCGCCGCATGACGAGAAGATGCTGCACAAGATCAATCCATCGGCGACCAACCAGGAGACCTATGGCCTGGCGATGGGCCTCTCGATGTTCATGGACGGCGCGGGGACTGCCCTCGCGGAGAAAGACGGGGGCCGACCTTTCGACCAGCAATACGAAATTCCCTTCGCTTACGCCCAGACCGCGCCGGACCTGAAATTTTTTCGGGAGCATTACTTTCAGCCCGATGGCGCGGCCCCCGACAATTGGCGTCGGATCGACGGCGACTGGCTCGACGGCGCATCCGAAATGGCGCTGCAGCTCGACAGCCTCACCAACAACACCAGCCTGGTGCTGGCAATCGAACTTACTCCCGGCGGGGACGTGTTGCTGTTCGCCGCCGACGCCCAGGTCGGCAACTGGCTGTCGTGGCAGGACCTGAAATGGATGGTCGACGGCAAGACCGTGACGGGGCCGGACCTGCTCAGTCGCGCGATTTTCTACAAGGTCGGCCATCACGGCAGCCATAACGCGACGCTGCGACAGAAGGGCCTGGAGGAAATGACCAGCCTGCGCGTCGCCATGATCCCGGTCAACCACGACATGGCGGTCAAGAAGCGTTGGGGAAAAATGCCGCTCGACGAGCTGGTCGACGTGCTGAAGCAGCAGGCCAAGGGCGTGGTGCTGCGGGTCGACGATCCGGCGATGCCGGCTTCGCGCGAAAACGTCGTCGAGGGCCCCGACAAGCTTTTTTACGAAATCACGTTTTAAAGGCCTTGGCTGCGGGTCGGGCTCGTTGTCGCGCCGCAAAAGGCGCGCGCGGGGCGTCGGTCGTCTGCATATTTATTGTTGACCGGACCGGATCATTTGTACATATGTACAAATCATATGGTCCGTCGTTCTACCAGAAGGGAAGCCCACCAGCGCAAGCCGAACTTGCGCGAGGCGATCCTTGCCGCTGCCGAGGAGCTGTTCTCAACCAACGGCTTCAACGCCGTGTCGGTGCGCGATATCGCGCAGGCCGCCGGCGCCAATCCGGGCAGCGTCACGTATCATTTCAAGACCAAGGACGGCCTGCTGCTCGAAATCTACCGCCGCCATTGCGGACCGATGAACCAGCGTCGCGCCGAGCTCCTGGGGGCGGCCAGGCGCGTGCGTGACCTGCAGGACCGGCTCGAGGCGATCGTTCGCGCGTATGTGCTGCCGGCGTTTTCCTCGGGCCACGATCTCGCCGGCGGCGGCGCCCGGTTTACCCGGCTGCGCGCGGTCATGTCGGCGGAAGGCAACGAGGTCGTGCGTAAGATCATCGCGCAGACCTTCGACGACATCAGCCACGCCTTCATCGACGCCATCCACGAAAGCCTGCCGCATATCCCGCGCACCGAGATCGTCTGGCGATCGCACTTCCTGCTGGGAGCACTTTATTACTCGCTGGTCACGCCCGAGCGCGTCTCGCGGCTCGCGCGCGGGGAGGCCGACGGCTCGGATTCGGCGAATGCGATCGAGCAGCTCGTCCGCTCCACCGTCGCGTCGCTGCAGGCGCCCGCGCTTGAAGAGCGCACGGTAGCGCCGCGGCAGTCAGCCACGAAACGCACTCATCAGAAGGCGCCGCCAGAGCGCCGCTAACAACAACGATCAAAACGATGCCAAATGGGAGGATGGCCATGGCTTCATCGGCAACTGCGTCAGTCAATGCAAATCAGGCGGATCTTGGTGAGACGATCCGCGCGGGGCTTCTGGGAGGCCTGGTCGGCGGTGTCATCATCTGGATTTACGAGGCGATCGTATGGGTCGGGGCCCAGCACCTGATGCCGCTGGCGGGCATCCCGCGCAACGCGACCGGGCTCGTCTTCGGCAAGGACGTGCAGGATTCGCTGGGAGCGGTGGCCTATTTGGTCGGCACGGGCATCCACTTCTTCTTCGTTCTTGTCTGGGGCGTGGCCTTTGCCTCGGTGTGGCCATACTTCGCCCGCCGCGGCTATGAAGCCACGCTGATTGCCGTGCTCTTTGCCGTGATCCTCTGGATCGTGATGCATGTTGCCATCGTGTTGGTCTCGTCGAACCACCCCAACTATCTCGATCCGAACGTGATCATCGGCGGTTTCATGTCCCACCTGTTCTACGCCGTGCCGCTCGCGCTCATCGTGAAGCAGCGGCTGGGCGCCAACGGCTGACGGGGATCCGGCCCGGTGGATGCGGCGGCCCGCCAGAAACTGCTGGTCGATAATCCCGCCCGCCTGTTCAAGTTCAGCTAAGGCAACATGTTCAAGCCGACGATTCCCGGACCCGATCCGGACACCAGAACGCCGAAATTCAGGCTGCCGTCTCTCGCCTGTGACGCGCATTGCCACATCTTCGGTCCCGGCGCGAAATATCCGTATGCGCCGGACCGCCCCTACACGCCGCCGGACGCGCCGCTGGAGGATTTCCGGGCCCTGCACAAGAAGATCGGCGTCGGACGCGCCGTGATCGTCAATGCCAGCGTGCACGGCACCGACAACCGCGTCGCGCTGGATGCGATTGCGGTCAGCGGCGGCGCCTATCGCGCGGTGGCCAACATCGACGACACCATCACCGAGCGGGCCCTACGCGACCTGCATGAAGGCGGCTTTCGCGGCTGCCGCTTCAACTTCGTGCGCCATCTCGGCGGCGTGCCGGACAAGCGCGTGTTCGACCGCGTGATCCAGATGATCGCGCCGCTGTCCTGGCATGTCGATCTGCATTTCGATGCGATCGATATCCCCGACTATGCCGATATGCTCGCAACGCTGCCGGTGCGCTACACCATCGACCACATGGGTCGCGTGACGGCCGCCGACGGGCTCGATCAGTTGCCGTTCAGGGCGCTGATCGAGCTGATGCGCCGCGACGAGAAATGCTGGGTCAAGGTCTGCGGCTGCGAACGCGTCTCTTCCGCTGGCCCTCCCTTTGTCGACGCGGTGCCGTTTGCGCGAAAGATCACCGAGACCGCCGCCGACCGCGTCGTTTGGGGCACGGACTGGCCGCATCCGAACGTCAAGGTGATGCCGAATGACGGCGACCTCGTCGATCTCGTTCCTTTGTTCGCGCCTGAGACGGAGCTGCAGGATAAGATCCTGGTGGCCAATCCCGCCCGGCTGTTCGAGTTCGGGACCTGACGCCATACGAATGGAGCACCCATGAAGACCGGTCTCGTCGTCACCGCCCATCCCGGCGATTTCGTCTGGCGGGCAGGAGGGGCCATCGCACTACACGCCAGGCGCGGCTATCGCATGAAGGTTGTCTGCCTGTCCTATGGCGAGCGCGGCGAAAGCCAGTTCGCGTGGAAAGAGGCGGGCGCGACGCTTGCGTCGGTGAAGGCCGGCCGCAAGGGCGAGGCCGAGCGCGCCGCCGGGATGCTGGGCGCCGAGATCGAGTTCTTCGATTGCGGCGACTATCCGCTGAAGCTCAACGATGCGCATTTCGACCGCATGGTCGACATCTATCGCGAGCTCAATCCGGCCTTCGTGCTGACGCACGCGCTGGAAGACCCCTATAATTTTGATCATCCCGAAGCCGCGCATTTCGCCCAGCAGACCCGCGTCGTCGCGCAGGCGATGGGCCACAAGCCGGATGCGAAGTATCAATATTCGGCGCCGCCGGTGTTCCTGTTCGAGCCGCACCAGCCGGAGATGTGCAACTTCAAGCCGCAGGTCATCCTCAACATCGACGAGGTCTGGGAGACCAAGCGCAAGAGTTTTGAGATTCTGGCGGCGCAGAAGCACCTGTGGGCCTATTATGAGCGCGTCGCGCTGCAGCGGGGCATGCAGGGCGGGCGCAATTCGGGAAAGGCCATGACTTATGGCGAGGCCTATCAGCGGCTGTTCCCGATGGCGGTCGAGGAATTGGCATGAAGACGGTCGTCGTTCGCAATATCAACCGGACCGACGCGGAGCTGGTCAAGCGGCTCGGCGCGCTCGGCGTCGCGACCGTGCACGAGGCCTACGGCCGCAGCGGGTTGATGAAGGAGGATGGCAAGCGCAGGGAGCTCGCATCCGGCGTGCTCGGCCTCGACATGTACAACATGCGCGAACCCCTGAAGAAGGTCGGCCTGGTCTATGTCGACGAGCTGCCGGAGGATTGAGATGGCGATGCGCTTGCGGACCTTGCTGGGCGATCATCCCGGCACATCGGCGCTGAAGAAGGGAGCGCTCAAGTCGGACCTCGCGGCGTTCGACTTCGTCGACTATTCGCCGACCAACAAGGGTTTTAAGCCCATGGTCCGCGAGCGGTCGTTCGACGTCTCCGAGATGGCGATCGTCACCTATCTGATGGCGAAAAGCTTTGGCAAGCCGATGGTGCTGCTGCCGAACGTCGTGGTGGCCCGGTCCCAGCATGCCTTTGCGCTCTATAATTCCAAGCAGGGTACGCTCGAGCCGGCCGATCTCAACGGCAAGCGCGTCGGCATCCGCTCCTTCACCACGACCACGGGCGCGTGGCTGCGCGGCATCCTTGCCAACGACTATGGCGTCGATCTCGACTCCATCGATTGGGTTACCTTCGAGGACGCCCATGTTGCGGAATTTAGGGATACCACCAAGCGAGCGCCAGCAGGCAAGCAGATCGTGCAGATGCTGATCGATGGCGAGCTCGACGCAGTGCTCGGCGAAAAGGCCGAGCATCCGAATCTGAAGCCGCTGTTCGCCGATGCCGCCGCGGAAGAGAAGGTCTGGTTCGCCAAGCGCCAGGTGATGCCGATCAACCATATGGTTGTGGTGGGCCGGGATTTGTCCGACAAACATCCCGATGTCGTGCGGGAAGTGCACCGGCTGCTCGCCGGGTCCGCCAAGGCGTCACCGGCCGCGCCACATTTCTCCGCCGGCGAGATGCGCCGCTCGCTCGAATTGATCACGCAATACACCGCCCAGCAAGGCCTGATCCCGCGCGCCTACGCTGTCGACGAACTGTTCGACGACGTCACCCGCACGCTCATCTGACGGAGGCTCACATGAACCCGGAGCCAATTTTCGACCTCGCCCATCTCGGCCACATGGAATTGTTGACGCCGAAACCGGAAGCGAGCCTGAAATTCTTCGTCGACGTCATGGGCATGACCGTCAGCGCGCAGAAGGGCGAGTCCGTTTACTTGCGCGGCTGGGACGATTACGAGCGCTATTCGCTGAAGCTGACGGGATCGAAGACATCAGGCATGGAGCACATGGCCTTGCGCGCGCGCAGCCCGCAGGCGCTAGAGCGCCGCGTCGCCGCGCTCAAGGGATCGGAGTTTGCGATCGGCTGGGTCGATGGCGACATGGGGCAGGGGCCGGCGTTCCGCTGCCGCGATCCCGACGGCCATGTCATCGAGCTCTACTACGAGACCGAATGGTACCAGGCGCCACCGGAGCTCAAACCCGCGTTGAAAAACCAGGCGCAGCGCTTTCCCGCGCGCGGCGTCAATGTCCGCCGGCTCGACCACCTCAATTGCCTTGCCGTCGACATCAAGGCGAACCGCCTCTTCTTCGAGCAGTATCTCGGCTGCCGCACCACCGAGCAGATCGTGCTCAACGACGGCACGGAAGCGGCGATGTGGATGACCATGTCGAACAAGAGCTACGACTTCGCCTATACAAGCGACAACTACGGCAAGAAGGGTCGTTTCCACCACGTCACCTACGCAATCGACAGCCGTGAGGAGATTTTGCGTGCGGCCGACATCTTCCTCGAGAACGGCGTGCATATCGAGACCGGTCCGCACAAGCACGCGATCCAGCAGACCTTCTTCCTTTATGTCTATGAGCCCGGCGGCAACCGCGTCGAGGTCGCCAATGCCGGCGCGCGGCTGATCCTGGCTCCCGACTGGAAGCCGATTATCTGGACCGAGGAGGAACGCAAGAAGGGCCAGGCCTGGGGGCTGAAGACGATCGAGTCCTTCCACACCCACGGCACGCCGCCGGTCGTAGCTTGAAGAAAATCATCGGGACGTGAACCTGCCTTTGCCATGCGTCGACCAATGCTCGGCTGGCAGGCGCTCACAACGGAAATCCCCGATGAAAATTTCGCTCTCCGTCGCATTCCTGATGTTCGGGACGGCGACGGCATGTTTCGCTCAATCCGCGACCAAACAGACATGCAACGTCGAGGTCGACATTACCGATACCGACCCGAACGGTACCAACGTCAGGGCGACACCTGGTGGCGATGTCATCACCGCTTTGAAAAATTCCAGCAGCGACGGCTGGATTCTCGTGCACCTCACCGCTCAAGCCGGCGACTGGTACGAGATCGACAGGGCGAAGCTCATCGATTCAAATCTGCCGTCAGGCGAAAAAATCATCTTTCAGGGCGCCGGCTACCTGCACAAGAGTGTGGTCGGCGTCAGCGGCATGCAGAACGGCGGGGTCGTCTACCGGAATCACGACATCCGAACCGAGCCGATCGATGCCCATGCGGCGGGCGATCAGCCCGTCGAGCTCTTGGGCTGCTGGGGCACATTCCTCAAGGTTCACGTCAGGAAGGGCATCGGCTGGACCGAGCACGCCTGCACCAACATGAATACGACCTGCGTGTAAGGGGGCGAGCAGTGCCGAATTGGATAACGAGGCTGCTTGCCGCGCTCCTTGCTGCGTTCACGCTGGCCGCCACGCCAGCGTTCAGTGCAGACTACGAGACCAGGGAAAAATCGCCGCTGTACGAGACGCATCTGCGCGTGCCGGCCAACGCCATGGTCATCGCACCGCTGAAGGAGAAGATCCTCGCGCTCTATCACTCAGATGTCGACCAGGCCAAGGAGGATGCGAAGGAGGACAAGGACGCCGATCCCGCCTTCCATCCCTACAGCATCGACACGATCTGGCGCCTGACCTTCGAGAACGAGGCGGTGATTAGTCTATCGGGCGATACCAATGCCGATACCGGCGGGGCGCATCCGAACCAGGCCTTCCAGACCATCGTCTGGGACAAGAAGGCCAATCGTCCGATCTCGATCGAGGCATTGTTTGCGCCCGACCAGGTCAAGGCTGCGCTGACGGCGATTGCAGATGCCGCGGCCAAGTCATGGACGCGGATCTACATTCAGCGCAGCGGCCAAAAACCGGGGCAGGACACCGATCTTGCCGCAGCCGGCATCGGCGCGGATCCGGAGAAGCTCAAGACTTATGCGCTGACCTACGCCAAGGGACAGACGGCAGCCAACGGCATCGTGCTGCTCTTTGGGGCTGGCCAGGTGTGGCCGCACGTGCTTGGCGATTTCCGCCTGGCGGTACCCGCGAGTGTGTTCGCAAGATATCTCGCGCCGCAGTGGAAGGGTGTGTTCGCCGCCGATTGATCGAACACATTCGCGCTACTCGCCGCCGTTGTGTCAGAATCCCCTTGCATCTCATCCATGCTGCACCATCTCCCTGCCGGGACGATCAGTCAGGGTGAAAACCAGAGATGGCAACACGCGTCGATTTTGCGAGCGAGGCATTCCACCGCGATCCCGGAGGCTTCGCCGCGACGCTGCAGGCGTCAGCGCCGGTCGTGGCGGCACGATTTCCGCTCGTTGGCAATGTATGGGTCACGACGACCCACGAGGCGACCGCCCGCGTGCTGAAGGACAGCGCGGTGTTTTCCTTGCGCAAGGAAGACGGCACCGTCGCGGGATTGCGCTGGTGGATGCCAAAGCTGGTGCAAACCCTTGCCAGCAATATGCTGACGACCGACGAGCCCGATCACACGCGCCTGCGCAGCATTGTCGACGAGGCTTTCCGCCGCCGCGCCGTGATCGGCATGGAACCGCGCATCCGCACGATCGCTGAAGAGCTCGCCGACAAGCTGTTCGCGCAGGGAAGCCCGGCCGACCTCGTCGCGCGCTATGCGCAGGTTCTGCCGCTGTCGGTCATTTGCGAGCTGCTGGGGCTACCTGAAGCGGACCGGCCGACATTCATTGCCTGGGCGAATAATTTGGTACGAGTCGGCAGCGTGATCGGCTTCTTCAGCGTGCTTCCCGCCTTCAAGAAGATGCGGCGCTACATGGCCGAGCGCCTTCGTGTGGTTCGCGAGCAGGGCGGTGAAGGCTTGATCGCCGAGCTGGTGCGGGTCGAGGCGGAAGGCGGACGGATCAGTCCCGACGAGTTGCTGTCCATGCTGTTCCTGCTCTTGAATGCCGGCTCGATCACCACGACGCATCTGATCGGCGGCGCCGTTGTTGAACTGCTAAAGGATCCTGACCGGCGCGATTGGCTGATGGCCGATTGGAACAGGCTCGATCTCGCGATCGAGGAGTTCCTGCGCTTCGTGTCGCCGGTGCAGTTCTCGAAACCGCGCTATGTGCGGCAAGACATCGATGTCGATGGTATCCGCTTGAAGAAGGGCGACCGGGTCATGGCGTTGATCGTGGCGGCAAACATGGACCCGCACGCCAACACCCATCCCGATAAGCTTGACCTGGAGCGGAAGCCGAACCGGCATTTGTCGTTCGGGACCGGCATCCACTTCTGTCTCGGCCATCAGCTTGCACGAATCGAGGGGGCTTGCGCCCTGCGGGCGCTGCTTGCGCGTTGGCCGCGCCTTGCGCTTGCCGTCAGCCCTTCCGAAATTCGCTGGCAGCGACGCCCCGGCTTGCGCGCGATCGAAAAGCTGCCGGTGGTGCCGGGCTCTTAAAGCGCGATGCATGATCGCGCTTTAGCTCCCTGTCTTACGCATGACCTTTTCGGAAAACCGCTGCACACTTTTCCGGGGCATGCGCTAACTTGCAGTCCGCGTCACCGCCCGAAACTCCACGCCGTGAAGATGGATCGTCGCCGACATGCCGAAATGGTTGTGGCCGACCACGCGCATGCGGCGCTCGAATTCGTCCTTGGTGATGTCGAGCGAGATATCGCAAATCGCCTGATATGAGCGACGGGTGTTCTTCCGCGGGCCCCAGGTGATCGGCCGCTCCGGCAGTGGCGCGGCCTCATTCGCGAGCCTCCCGGCGTGCCTCCAATACATCTGCGCGAGGTGTGCGTAAGCCAATCCCTCAAGGCCTTCCACGTTGATCCCTGCGGGAACGGGAAACTGGACGACGTCCACAATCGGCCCGGCGTCGACGCGTTCGGTCATCGCATGCATGGTGCCCCCGAATTCGGTTGCTCCGTCATACATTGCGAAATGCGCCGGCGCCCAGCCTGGGTAGTCCGGCGGGCCAGGGTGAAAATTATAGGCGCCATAGCCGAGGGCGGAGAGTACGCATGACGGCACGATCACCGGCGACGAAAATGCAATCAGCCTCGCGCGCTGCAGCACGTCGGTGTCGAGGGCCGCGAGCTCTTCGGACGCCGTGACCGGGTAGATGACAAGCTGCGGGCGATGGCCCCGCAGTGCGGACGCCAACGGGACCTGTTCTGTCGGTCCCGTCAGCAAGATGATCGTATCGAACATCGCTGCTCCAACATCGCAATGTTCGCCCCTGAGCCACCATGTCGCAGTGCTCGTTAAAATCCCGTTAACCATGTTTGGTTTGCCGCTCGCCGACCGCGTCGTCTCGACATGGCGATCAGCACCTCGTGGGTCGGCGCTTGCCACATTTTCGATCCACAAAAACCACGAAGTCGAGGGACGGAGGGATTCGACTTCATGACGTCGCCCTTACCGTCCATCAAATTCCGCCACAATGATCACACAGCGTTGATCGCGGTGGGTGGGATGTGAACCGACGAAACCGAGCGGCTGTCCAAGACGTTACCGCGGATCGTTCAAGAAGGATGCGCCAGGTTAAGGCTTTCTTAGTCTTGACGATCGATGATCCGGATCGAGAGAATTGGCGGAATTGTCATGAGTAACCCCGAGTACCAGCTCGTTGAAAGCAGCATTGGCCAGATCGAGCGCTGCGGCCGGCGTTTCACCGAGAATTTCGCCCGCGAAATCGATCAGATGAGTTCGTTTTCGCCGACGCTCGTCCCCTCGCAGATCCAGATCGATCCGATGCAGTTCGTGCACCTTGCCCGCGACCGCTATCGGGCGCTGGAGGCCAGCGAGGTTTCGGCCGCGCCGAGCCTGTTGCCGGATGCGGAGCAGTTCAACCTCGCCGCCAACGCAATGCTGCGCGCGATGACGACGACGCTCGGCAGCGAGCTCAACCCCGGCACCCGCGAGGCCTGGATTTCGGCGCTGCGCCTGATCGCCGAACGCGAACCGGCCCGCTAGACGCGCTTTCTCCAGCACTACGCGCGAAGCTGCTCGAGGATTTCACCGAGCCTCTGGTTCTGCCTGGGGTCGGCCGCGAGGCCGTCCTCGCTCGAGGCATTCTCCGTCACTGTCGCGCGCAGGCCCTCGGACCAGTCGATGGCATATTGCAGCGCAAATCCCGACCGCTCATTGCCGATCCCTCTCGCGTCGTAGACCTCCGGCGCGGCGTTGAAGATCGGCCGCTCCTCTGCCTCACCGGGGCGGACCAGCGGCCGCTTGTCCGCGGGGAGCTGGGCGTAACCGAGCGTCGAGACGAAATTGTTGAGGACGGCGGACGCGACCACCGTGACCTTCTGCACGGTCGCGTCGAGGTTTTCGATGTGCCGGACGCGGTCGAGACGATCGGCGATGGCTTCCGACAATTTCTTGCGCTGCGCTGCGGCGGAAATCTCGACGACGATTTCCTTCAACATGGCGACGGGCACGCCGATCGAGCGCGCAAAGGCCTCGCTCTGCGCCACGTTGCGCATGTGATTGATCCAGGTAAGCACTGCCGTCTCGCCGAAGCGGATGTTGTTGAGCCGGCGGCTGTCGGGACGCGGCGGTCCCTTATTGCCCAGAATGCTGTCACGGAGCCTTCCCTTCGGCTTCTTGTTTTCCGCTTCCGATGCGGCTTCCGCGCCCGAACTATCGAATCCCGTGACGCGTGCCACATGCAGGGCGTTGCCGAGCGGAACGCGATCGATGCAGAGTGCAGCGAGCAGCGAGCCGAAGCGGTCGCGCGAGAGACATTCGTCGAGGTGCTCGATGATGTGCTCGTAGATTGCCTCGCGTTCGGCGAGGCGCTTGGCGAGATCGGTCGAGATGTAGTAGGGCGCGAGCCGCTCGGAAATCCGGACGCTGATCGCATTCAGCCTCAGATTGATCTGTTGCGGCTTGATGTCCGGCAGGCATACTTGGGTCAGATTCTCGGCAAGGTAATCGATGCCACCATCATTGAGCTTCATGAGCTCGTCCCAGCCACGGCCGGGATCGCGCACGTGGGTCTGCACGTTGGCGGCCCTGGAAAATGCATTCTTCAGCTCCAGCAGCCTGGCCTTGCCGTCCTCGCGCAGATTGAGCTCGACGCCGGCCTCGGTCTTGGTCGGCGGCTTCGACTCGATGAATTTCGCGGCGCTGTCCAGCGTCGGATTTCGGATCAGATAGCAGTTGTCGAAAGGCTGGCCTGGCGTCCATGACAGCGGCCAGCTATCTGCGGTGTTGCCGTAGCGCTCAAGCAGGGAGGTGTTGACGCGCGTATCGAAGCGCGCCGCCTCATTGCCGGTATCGCCGGGCTTGTCGATGAACTGGCGGTCGAATTTCGTCATGCAGAAAAACAAAAGGATCGGCCGCCCGACGCGGTCGGCGGGCTTTGGCCCATGTGTGGCTTCGATCCAGTGCTCCACCACCGGTGAGATCGATTTGACCTCCGAATTGGTGTCGTCGGCGCAAAGCACCATGCCGGTCACTTCCTGATCGACATTGTACTGGCGGAACAGGAAGTCGACCTTGCCGCGGCAGAACAATTCCTTCAGCGTCTTGTCCGGCTCCTCGGCGAGCAGCTTGGGCAGCCGCAATTCCAGCCGGCTGCGATAGCCGGGGAAGTCGAGGAAGTCGGTATGTTCGAAGAAGTCGCGCGGCTTCTCCTTCACCACCATGATGAGTTCGGCGACCAGCGCGGTCACGAACGCCTTCGGAATGTCCGCCGTGGTGCCGCCGGGGATCATGAGCTTGATCGTCGATTGCGGCTTGCCGAGCTCGAGCAGCGATTTCACGTTGATGATGCTGGTCTCCGACGGCAACAGGGCATCAAGCTGGCAAAACGCGCTGCCTGAGAAATTGAGCCGTGCCAGCGTCTGCACCAGGTTGAGGAACAGCTTTGTCAGCTCGCCATAGCGGCCCCAGAAGATCGAGAACAGCTCGGCCCGGCGCTCGATCGGAAGCCGCGGCGCGATCCGGGCAATCCGCTTCCAGAACGAGGACAAGACGCGCGTGTGCTCGAAGCGGCGCAGGTGCTTCTCGAAATAGTCCTGCAAGTCCCAGACGTCTTCTTCGCGCAGCGTGTCGGAATATTCGCTCCCCGCCGTCTTCTCGAAACTCGCGACATGGGCCTCGACCTCTTCCCGCAGCAGCGGTTTTTCGTACTCCGCCGCCACGTCGAAGGCGTAGGTGTTGGCAAGGATCTTGGCGATATCCATCTGGCTGTGCAGGCGGACGGCGACCGGAAATCCCGGCGGCGTTTCGATCGGGTGGATCGTGAAGCGCGTCACGAGCGCGGTGGATTCCTCGCCGCCGGACGGATTGATGTCGCGCAGGAAGTCCTTTTGCTCGCCGTTGCCAAAGGTCACGAGCACCCGGCCGCTGCGGCCGGCAAGCCCGGAGACGAGATAGGATTTGCCGGCCTGGCTCTCGCCGAATACGGCCACGCACATCGGCCGCGAGATCGATTGCGACAATTTGTGGAGCTGGAACAGCTCGCGGCGCAGCTCGTCCTCGATCAGGAGCTTGTCGAGCTGAAGCCGTTCGGCATTCTGCTTCTCGTTTATCCAGGCGAGCGCGTCCTTGAAGCCGGCTTCAAGGCTTGCGCATTTCTTCGCGAGATTGTCGATGCTGATTGCGCTCATCGAAACCTGCCTCTCAAACCTTGATGATACCCGTGTCGAGCCAGTAGCCGTCGTCGTTCGGCAACGTCTCCAGCGTGAGACTGAACAGACGCGCCAGGCCAGCGCCGCCTTCTTCGGCTTCGACGCTGACGATCTTCAGCTCCTCCTTGGCAGCTTCCTTGTCGACCAGCAACTTGTCGCCGAGCTCGGCGATCTCTTCCGGCGGCTTCCGGCGGAGGGTGACCGTCCACGGCAGCCGCGGCATCCGCTCTCGCGACGCGTTCGCCGACAGTTTCAGCCGGTAGAGGGGCGTGGCGATCCAGCGTTCGATCGGCAATTGGCGATAGCCGAGCTGGATCGGCGCATAATATTGTAGCGGCTTGCCGTCATCGCCCGCCGGATCGTCCCAGGCGAACATCACCTTGTTGGCCGGAAGCTGGGTTCCTTCGCCCCCCGCCAGCACGCCGATATATTTGGCGGTCGAGCGCATGTTGAAGCGCTCGGTGGCAACCATGAAGTTTGGAATCTGGCGTTCGACCAGGACGCCGAGCAGGCAACCGACTGCGGTAGCCGTCTTGGGGTCATCGATCCGGAAGCTGGCGCGGCTGACGAACGGATACCAGGTGCCGACCTGATAGCGCGACAGCGGGATGACGCGGTCGGGCGTCACCGCGAGCTTGTTCATGAAAAGATCGATGGTCGCGGGCAGGCGGGTTGGCCGCCCGGACAACAGCACGACGTCGCAGTCGAGCGCGTTGATGGCCTCCGCAACGTTGTCGAAGACTTCGCCGAGCGCGGCTTCGATCGTCGAACGCAGGCGGGCCATATTGACGGTGACCTGGCAATCGTCGAGCACGAAGGGCGAGGCTCCCCACTGCACGGCCTCTTCCTCGATATATTTGCGGATGCGATCCGGAATCTTTTCGGAATGGCCGGGCGTGCCGCGCAAGAGCGCGCCCAGCGTCATGGTCTCTACCCGATCCTCGCCGTCGATGTCGACGGCCTCTGCCAGACGCAGCACGCCGAGGCCCGCCGGATGCAGCACGCGCGTCAGGAACAGCTTGCGCAACTGCAACTGCCGGATCGACATGTTGGCCTTGTTGGGTCCGAAGCGGTCGAGCATGAACTGATCGGGCGAGGCGATCCCCGCCGCGCGCAGTTGCGCTTCGAGCGCCGGCAGGATGGTCTGCTGGATCACCTTGCGCAGCACCTCGTCGCCGGCGATCCGGAACCCTTCGCGGAAATTCTGGATCGGAAACAGCGCGTGATCGCCCTGGATGTGATAGGTCACGATCATCAGGTCGGTGGTGCCGCCGCCGACGTCGACGCTGGCGACCCGCAGCGAGCGGGCCGGATCGATGTCCTTCACGGTATCCCCCGGCCGCTCCGGATCATGAAACTTCCGCGGTCGTCCAACCAGATCGAAGAATTCAGGCACGTTGGCGGAGAATTTTTCGACGATCTCATTGTAGAGATAGACGAGTTGGGCGCAGGTCGCCTCATCCCAAGAGACGTGGACGGCCCATTCCGTCATATTTGGTGGTCGATTCCCGGTCCATCCCATCATATCCCACAACAACTTGACCGCGGCGGTCGCGCGGCTGCGCATGATCCGCTGCTCCTGGATCGGCATCGCCGTGGGCAGCGACAGGATGATGCGCCTGAGCTCGCGCGGCGCGTCACGATCGCTGCGCTCCTTCCGTACCTCCGGATTGTTCATCATGCTGACAGCCTGCATGATGACTTCGGCGAGCATCAACGTGAAGATCGAGGATCGCGAGAAGGTCAATCCCGTCGGGATGCCGCCGTCGGGATTGGCGCCGATCGATGCCGCGAGCGCGGCGTAGAGCCGCTTGCTGTTCTCCGACGCCACTTCGCGATTGACGTCGCCGCGCGAGTTCACGAACTGGAACAGTTTGCGCGCGACGTAGGGCGGATTTGAATCCGCGTCATAGTCGCGCGGCTGGAAGCGCCATTCCTGATTCACGGGCGTGAGGTCGCAAAGATAGCGCTTGGGGCTCGACATGCCGCTCGAGCCTTCGCTTCCTTCCGCGCCCTCGCGGAATTGCGACGCCTCGGGGCCGACCCGCACCGCACTTGGCCAGAAGAAGCCGCGCCTGGTGCGGATGAGATGCGAATAATGGGCGGGTCCGAAATCGACCTCGGCGAATTCGACATGGCTGTCGAACGGCTCTCGGTAGAGAATGTGCGGGTGGGTGAGGTTGCGGAGCGCCAGCACCAGAGTGTTCTTGAAGCTGACGCTGCGGTCGTTCGGATAGCTCTCGATCAGGATGCCGCAGGTCCGGCTGTTGCCGACATCGAGTACGAGGTCGACGCCGACCGGCTTGGTGCGGCGGGTCTCCGAATAGGTGTCGACCAGCCGGATGCGCGGGATTGCAATCGCCTGTTGGAGATATTGCAGCAACGTGACGTAGCGCGCGAGATGCTCGAGCGTCTTTTTCTCGTCCGGGCGCATTCGCCGCTTGAGCTGCGCTTCGCGCGAGCGCACGAACGCGTCGAATACCCAGCGGTCGACCCAGGACCGCGGCAGGCCGGTCTCAAGCGGGAGCGTCACCGCGCCGATCGACAGAAAGCCCAGGACGTCGGAGAAGCGGTGCGCTAGCGCGAATTCCTGCTCGTTGAGGACATTCGCCTTGGTCGGGCTGACATAGCGCCCCTGGTCCGGATCGGCGATCTCGGTATCGAAGGCGATCACCACATGGTGGGTGATGGCCGCGCCGTTGTAAATGTCGCCCGGCTGGGCCTGGCTGATGCGCATGCGCGCCCAGTCGAGCGGACCGGAATCGAGAATCTCACGACCCTGCTCGAGTCCTGGCTTCACGGCAAGGAACGGCAGCGGAATCCACTCGTTGAGGAAGGTGAGGACGGCCTTGTCCTTGGCGATCGAATATTCCTGGTCCTCATAAGCAGGCACATAGTCCGGCTCCCTGTCCGGCTCTTCCTCGTTCCAGCCCGGCAACAGCTTCATCGCCACTGTATCGTCGTCGACGAGACGGTCGTTCAGCTTCTGGCCGACGAATTTTCGCGAGAACGATGGCTGTGCGTTGAGATCGATCCCGAAGGTGATGAACTGGATGCCGCTATGGGGGACCAGCCGATAGGTTTCGTTGCTCATGACGTCATCGCCTTGGGATCGGTAGAGGTGAGGTGGCGTTTGTTCATCGTTGCGTCATCGCGCATGAGGAGTAATCGACTTCGGCGACTTCGACGGTTTGTCCGGTCCGGGAGATATGGCCATCCATGGTTTTCGGCGGTTGATCTCCGCACCTGACGAGAACGGTGAAAGGGATGTCGCGCGGAGTCTGGCTTCGTAGCTGGTAAAGGTTGACCTTGACGATGTAGCGCCCCCGCGGCGGGTTGATCCACTCGGCGTTCTCGACGGCATTATAGGCCGGCGGCTTGGCGTTCTCCTCGCTGTTGGTATCGATATCGAAATGGCCCGAGCAGGCGTGCTTGTCACTATAGGTGATTTCACCGCCCGGACATTCGACGTGGAGGTCGACGTCCTCGAGGCCCTTCCAGAATAGCGAAACCTGCAGCTTTGCGTTCGGATTGCAGCTGCCGCCGCGGACCTTCAGCTCATCGCAGACGTCCTTGACGGTCGGCCGTGGCGGCTGGGGCGGAGGAGGCGGCACCGGGCGCGGCGGCGTTGCCCGCGCCACGGGCGTCGCGCAGTCGCCCTGGATGCGCGCGAGGTCGAGCTCGGCCTTGCGGATCCGCTCTTCCAGCTCGCGGCGTCGCGCAGCCGCGTCATTGGCAAACGGGCTGACGCAGGCGTTGATGCCGAAATGAGAGAGCAGGGCCATGTGAGGTCCGATCGCGACGTCGCACTTCATGAACAGCAGATAATAGATCACACCTGTCAGGGCTGCGAACAGAAGCCAGAGCAGTGAGGCGAAGGGAAAGCGGCGCCGGACGACAACTTCGGGAGGGGGCGGAACCGGCGGTGGAGCGACCACAGGCCGTGCCTGCGGATCGCGGTAACGCAGCGCCTCACCCAAGACCTCGGTTTCACTGCGCAAATCGTCGACGTGGAGCATGCCCCACAAGATCAGCACCGGCTGGCCGCCCAGCGACCAGACGAAGCGGTGATCGTCGGGCACCACCGTGATGCGGCGGAGCGCATCGGAAAACCGCTTGTCGGCGTCGGGACCCGGCGCATTGATGCGATCGGCGAGCTCATAAATGCGGATCCGCATTAGATCGAGCCGGCCGAACAGCTTCTCGCGCTCCGCAGGCGAGAGGTCGGAGGCTGAAATCGCCAGCTCGGTGGATTCCGTGTACCAGTCGACAAAGCCTTCGGCGGCGCGAGTCACGGGCTCGGCAAGGAAGAGCGAGAACTCGGCGCCGAGCTCGCGGACCAGGCGCTCTCGCAAAATTTCCCATGGATAGTCGTTCCGCCGTTCAAGCGGCCGGTAGTTCTTGGTTTCCGTGGTGAAGAGATGCGGCATGAACGGCTTTCGCTCGCGCGATCTATTTGCGGGCAGCAGGCGCCGGCACGGGACCAGGCGAAGCGGACGGTGAGGGCGCGGGTGTGTGCGGTGCGGCGTTCGCCTGCGCGGTTGGGCCGGGCGGAGCGACCGCCGGCGGACACTGCATCTGCGTCTCGTTGATTTGCGGCGTGACGCCGTTGCGCTGCAGGAACGCGCGCAGCTCGCTGACATCCTGCGACCGATTGGCGGCGGTGGCAATCTTGCCTTCGTTCTTGGCGAGCGTGTTGACGCCAACCACGCGGCCGCAGAAATCGACCAGCGGTCCGCCAGAGTTGCCGCGGCCGATATTGGCCGAGTGCGTCAGGTACTTCACGGGATCATGGTCGCGCCGTTGGATGATGATGCCCTGCACCGTCACGCTGTCTGGTGCTGCATGGATGTCACCGTGCAGGAAAGCGAGGAAGGCGGGGTCGTCGTCGACGAGATATCCGGGATAGCCGACGGCGATGACGGGCGTCGATTTCGGCGGCGTCGGTCCGAGCGAGAGCACCGTTCGCGACGGCGTGTCGACCGCAAGCAGCGCGAAATCGGGCACGGACTCGGACAATTCAACATTGTTTGGAGCCGACAGCGCGATGACCTTGGCCGACTGCGCCGTTCCAAGCGCCTTGTTGGTGATCTTGATCGAGTCCGGTGCCACGTCTTTCACGACATGGCGGTTAGTGACGATGCGGTTGGGGGTGACGAAAAAGCCGGTGCCCATCTCGGTGCCGTCGTGGGTCGCTCCGATGATCAGCACAACTCCCGCGTCAAGCAGCGCGTTCAGATTGGTCGGCTGCTGCGTGGGCGGCGATCCGGGCGGCGGCGGCAATTGCACCCGCTCCGGCGGCGGCGGCAGGAGGTCGGCGTGCGGCGTGAGGTTGGTCGGCTGCGGCTGGCCCGGTGCGGGCGCGAGCGGAGCAAGCTGGCCGTTGGGCAGACGGCACACCCGTTCCTTGGCGGCTCGCTCCAATTGCTTGGCGCGCTCTTCGAGCCCCTCATTGTCCTTGTTGAGGATGTCGGTCTCGCGCTGCAATTCCGCGCGCGCTGCATCATTATTCGGCGAGATCAGCACGCCCGGCACCAGCAGAACACCGAGTATCGCAGCCGCGATGACCGAGGCGATCAACGGTGCGCGCATGCCCGCATGCGGTGTCGCAACCGCGATCTCGCGCGGCGCGTCGGCGACAGGAGATGCGGCTTGCGCACTGGGGGGCGCAGGCGGAGTAGCCGGCGTGCGCGCCGTGTCGCGCGCGCGGGCGCCATAGGAGGCGACTTCGTCGCTGGTGAAAGGCGGACGCTGTAGCTCGGGAGCGTAACGGCCAATCGTCTCGGCAAAATGCGCCTCGCGGCGGATGCCCGATCTGGCGATGTCTTCGGGCAGATAACCCCAATTGATCAGCACCGGATTGCCGCCGACCGACAACAGGTCGCTGCTCGAGGTGATGTTGAGCCATGACGCCACGATAGGGCCGAGCTCGGAATCGTTAAGCACGGGCTTGAGCTGATCGAGGCGACGGCGCAGAAGCGCGATGATCGGCCGGCGGGCGACTTCGTCGATCGTGGTCAGATCCAGCATCTGGCCATCGAGCGGCGTGTACCAGGTGATCTGCGGATTGGCCGGGTCAGGCCTGGTCGGGCGGACCGGCTCGGAAAACAGCGAAGCCACCTCGCTGCCGCAGCGCTTCTGCACTTCGATAATCGTGGTTTGATAGGTGTCGACCGCGTCCTGATTGCGCACGCGTGCCGGGAGCATGCCCTTGAGCGAGGTGGTCCTGAGGATTTCGCGATTATCGCTCATGCTGCACCGACGATGATCTCTGCGTGAGGCGGACAGGTGACGGACCGAGCTCAGTCGTTCGTCACCTGCCGCCCTTCATAGTCCTGAAAGGAGGCGAGGCATTGACACCGGCCACTCCTGATCGGAAGCCATTTACGTTCTCCCCGCGGACGGGCCGGATTGCGGCACGGCCGGATCCACAGGCGTGCAGCGCGCGATGCGGGCGATCTCCAGTTCCGCTCTTGCGATGAGCGCCTCCTTCGTTCTTCGCGCCTGGCTCGCGCGCAGGAAGGCGGACCGGTCGATCGGCGCCGGGCAGAATTTTTCCTGGAAGCGCGGGAGCGTCGAACGAAGAAGCGGCACGCTCAAGCCGCAGGCCGGAAGCAACAACAGGCCGCTTGCGGTCAGACAAAGGGCAAACACCGCCCATAGCCCAGCCCTAACTCCCCACATCATCAGAAAACTCAATCAAGGAACGATCGCAATACACAAGAATCATGTTCTATCCGCCTTGAAAATGCAACAGAACTTGCGGCCGGCTGCGCGCCCGCAAAAGGTATCACCTGGCGGGGTTGACCGGCGCCATCGCCCGGCAGGCCTCAAACCGCGCCAGGGGATCGCCGGCCCCGCTCCAGCGCGAGAGCTCCTCCCGCGCGACCGACTCGATATTGAGCGGCGAGTAGTTGCCATTCAGCCTGCCATGGGTGTCGCCGAGTACCAGGATCGAGACCGGGCCGCCGCTATCGATATCCAACGTCCATGTCGCCTTCATGTTGAGGAAGGGTTCGCCGAATTTCCCGAGCAGCCTGGCGTTCAACCCGATGGAACCTTCGCCCAGCTTGGTGGCGGGACCCGCATCGCCGACGATGGCATAGACCACTCTGTTCTTGAACTGCACGATCGCGATGTCGCCGATGCGCACCTTGCCGAACCCGCCCTTGGGCAGCACCACGAACGGCACGACCTCGGCATCGAGGTAACGGTTCGGCGCGCAACCGTCCGCGCGCGGCCTCGTGTTTGCCTCGAGCGTCGTCGAAGAGATGAAGTAGCCGTTGCGCAGACCATCCGCCGCCTGATAGCGGCATGGATAACCGTCGTTGTCCCTGGGGATGATGTTGTCCTTGAAGAACGCGGTCAGCCCGCGGTCGTGCCAGTGAAAGAAGTAAAACTCCCGCGGCACATCCGGAACGACATCGGCGAGCACCACGGGTCTGAGCTGCTTGTCGCGGATCTTCGGCCACATCGAAAGCCAGTTGGAAACGAAAGCATCCCTGGAGAGCTTTTGCGTCCCGCTGAACACATAGGCGCCGCCACTTGAGAACTGATCCAGCGCGCAGATGCCGCTGAGGCCCGGCCTGCCGTCGGAGGCGGTCATTCGCTGGCAGACGCCGCGCCCGAGCGGGTCCTCCGGATGGTAGGCGCGCCCCGAACCGTCGGCGTCGACGGCAACGCGCGACAGCGTTGCGAAGAACACTTTTGGCGAGTCCGCGCCGACGATACTGTCGACCAGCACCGAGAACGTCCGCGCGGTGCTGCCGTTCCGGATCAGGTTCATCAGGGCCGGCTGCAGGCGGCACACGCTGCCGGTTGAGCCCGAGCGCCGGTCAAAGGTGATTGCGGTCGGGACCGGCTTGCCCGTGATTTGCCTCACCATGGCGTCGAGCATGTCCCCGGGCGGGATGTCCTGGGCGCTCACGGTATACAGCGGATAGAGGCACAACAGGCACGCGAGAAATGCGCGTCGGAAATTCATCGTCTGCCCTCAAAACCTCATGCCAAACGCCGCGAAACTAACCTCGGTCAATTCGCGATGCAATGTCCACCGAGTTCGTGCCGCCGCATGCCGATTCCTCGGCATCGGGGCGTCTTCCATGCGCCCTCCAAGCAGGGTCGAAAGCCCGTCGGTATCGGGGGCCGCTGTTGCTTTGCGAGGTGTTGCCGTTAGAATAAGTGCATCCGGGGAGGAGGAGTGCTTTAGCGGCGCTTCATTTTTCAGCTAATGGCACTCAAGATCATAGACGCGAACGAGTCCGGATTTCCCCATGACGGAACGTTCGGACGCGCCCACTTTATTTTCGATCGTGACATCGACGCCAATCCGCTGCGGCTGTCGCTGTTCAAGCTGCTTGGCCAGGAGTATCTGGGCAAGTCGTCGTGGCCGAAACCAAACTGGACGCCCGCGCGGTCGCACTTCTTCGACGCCGCCCTGGTGAAGCGTGGCAACGGACAGACCGTCTTCGTGCTCGGTCCGGAAGTGACGACCTTCATTCCTCCCGAGTCGACGCTGGAGGTTGCGAGCGAAGACAACACCATTCGGGAACGAGCGGTCTGGGGCGCCATCTCGATCGATTTCGGGTGGCGGCCGCCACCGGAGCCCGCGCCTGTAGCAGCGCCGCGGCAGGTAGCGGTGTCGCCGCAACCGCCGCCGGCGACGAAGCCGGAACCGATCGTGCCGCCGCCGGACCCGCCGCAGCCGCCGGTGCAGCCCTCACCGATAACGACAACAACGGCAACAACCGATCCGCCCCCGCCGCCGAAGCCTCCGGGACCGCCGCCGAATTGGGGCTTGCGGGCGCTCCTCTTCGGGGCCCTCGCGCTCGTCGCTGGTGCGGCCTATGCGGCTTATTGGGGCGCGCATAATCGGGATCAACTCTGCGATCGTTACAACCTGTTCTGCGATGCCGAGGTGATTGCCTATCATGCCGCGCAAAGCTGCGCTGCGTCGAAGAGCTGTGGCGCGTCATCTTGTGTCGAGAGCTATCGCAACACCTATCCCAACGGCCGTTTCAAGTCCGAGATCGACGATATCGCTGTCCGCAAGGGACGCCCGTGCCAGGAGACGCTGCCACCGCCGCGGGAAGATCCGGAAAGGCTCGCCTATGAGCGCGTGATGGCCTGCGCGGCAGGCAAGACCTGCGGCGCTTCGGTTTGCACCACCGAGTATCGGCAGATGTTCCCGAACGGGGCGCACAAGGCGGATGTCGACCAGATCGTCGCGCAGAAGGGCGGGGACTGCGCCGAGAAGGATGTCTTTGAGCGCGCCGTGAGCTGCGCGTTGCCAAAGAGCTGCGGCGCCGGCGAATGCCTTGCGGAGTACCGGCGCAGGTTTCCGAATGGACCCCACAAGGCCGACATCGACCAGATTGCCCTGTCGCCCAGAGGCCAATCCTGCGCGCCAGTGCCCGACCTCGACAGGGAGGCCTATGATCGTGCGGTGCGGTGTGCGGCGCCACTGGGCTGCGGGGCCGATCATTGTCTGATCGAATACCGGCGCGATTTCGCCAACGGCAGATACCGGGCGCTGATCGAGCAGATCGGAACGCAGAAGGGGGCGGCTTGCCAGCAGCAACAGCAGCAAGCGCAGCCGGATTTGCTTCCGCCGTTCGTCCGCAGGACGAACGAGGATGCCGGCATCAACTGCGCGCGCACGAACCTCGAGCCGATCGCGCAGATGATTTGCGCCGATGCGGACATGGCGCGCGCCAATCACGATCTTCAGATTCAGTTCGATCAGGCGGCGCAGTCGCTTCGCGGCAATTCCCGCAGAGGAACCCCCGAGGAACGCGGGTTCCGCGATCGGGAGAAAGAGTGGATCGAGAGCCGCGACCAGCAATGCAACATTCCGAAGAGCGGAACCTGGAGCGAAATGGACCTTCGAAGGTTAAAAGGCTGCTTCCTGGACAAGACGCGAGCCCGCATCAATGATCTGCGACAGTAAGCGCCGCCTGAGCACGTCGCGCTCCCGTTGGGCCACAGCGCGGGCGATTTTGCTCATGGTCGTGGTGTTGGCCTTCTCGATGTCGCAAGCCGTGTGTGCAGAGTCCGGCAAGAAGGAAGCAGACAAGAAGGCAGCGGCCGCGAAGTCGAAGACCCACGCGGCTGCGAAGAGCGAGGCGGCGAAGGAGCACAAGCCGAAGACCGATGCTGCGGCCGCATCCAGGCCGGCCGAACCCAAACGTGCGCCCGCCAAATCCGAGCCCGCCAAGTCCGAGCCCGCCAACGCGGCCGGCGAGGCGGCCTCGCCTGAACCTGCGAAGACACCGGCGCCTGCGGCGTCGGAAGCGCCGGCCGAACCGAAACCGTCTCCCGCGGCCGAGCCGGCGAATCCGACCCCGAACGAGATCGTCAGGGAGAGATCGAAGGGCCTGCCGCAATCCAGTCAGCCGGCGGCGGAGACGAAGCCATCAACCGAGCCGACTGCGTCGCCGGCGCCTGCCGATGCGGCGAAGCCCCCAGCGCCCGAGGAGAAGCCGTCAACCAGGTCTCCGACCGATGAACCCGCCGCTGCGACGACGAATCCCGCGGTGCCTGCGGGCGAGGTCGTGCCTTCCGCCGCCCCCGCAACACCGGCGCTCGTTCCGAGCGAGCAAGCCACCGAGCCCGTGCCGCAAGCCTCTCCGCCGGCACCCGTGCCTGCCGCCTGCAACCGCGCCGAGTTTCGCATGGCGATCGATGTCGGGCATACCGAAACCAACTATGGCGCGGTGAGTGCGCACGGCAAACACGAATTCGATTTCAATCGCAGGCTCGCCCACGATCTTGCGGACAAGCTCTGGCACAGCGGCTTCGACCAGGCGGATCTTGTGATCCAGACCGATTCGGATCTCGCCCGCCGCGCGCGCGATCTGTCGAGCCGCCGGCCGAACCTGATGCTGTCACTGCATCATGATTCCGTGCAGGACAAATATCTCAAGACCGCCATGCTCGACGGCCAGATGCGCACCTTCACGGAAGGTTTTCACGGCTACTCGATCTTCGTCTCGCACGAGAACGCCTATCGCGAGGATAGCGACCGGTTCGCCAAGACGCTCGGCGCCGAGATGATCGCTCAGGGGCTGAAGCCCACGTTCCATCACCACGTGCAGGAGAACCGGCCGATCCTCGATAAGCAGACCGGCGTGTTCCAATACGATGGTCTGGCCGTCCTGCGTCTGACCACGGCGCCGGCGGTGCTGCTCGAGAGCGCCGTCATCACCGACCCCGAGGACGAGACGAAGGCTGACGATCCCGCCTATCGAAAGCGAATCACGAACGCGATCGTGGCCGCCGTCATCAGGTTCTGCGACGAGAACGCCGCCCGGGCCCAGTCACACGCCGCGCCGCCGGCCGCCGAGACGCAGGGCTCACGCAAGTAGGCAGTGTGGTTGAATCACCTCGCCGCGAATTCTGAGCACCTCTCCCTGGGGAGAGGTGCTCATTATAGATGCCGCTCCAGTCAAGCTAATCTCAGGGATAACCTCACAGCAGCCCGTTCTTCTTCAGGATGTCCGGAGCATTGTCCTTCGTGATCAGCATCGTGGGCAGGGTGATGACCGGCTGCAGCTTCTCGCCATGCAGAAGTTTCACGGCCTGCCGTAGGCCCTCGGCGCCGGGCGTGGCGTAGAGGAACGTCGCCGTGAGCAGCCCCTTGCTGACCCAACTCACGCCTTCATCCGGCAGGCCGTCGATGCCGAGGATGAACTTGATGCTCTTGTCGCGGCCGGCGTCCTTGGCGGCGAGATAGGCGCCATAGGCCATCGGATCGTTGTGGCCGTAGACCAGGTCGATCTTCTCGTTGTTGCGCAGCGCCGTCGTCATGATGTTGTAGGCCTTGTCCTGCTTCCAGTCGCCCGACTGGTTGTTGAGCAGATACTTGATGCCCGGCTCCTTGTCGGTGAAGGCATGGAAGCCGTCGTGCCGGTCGTGCGCAGGCTGGGTGCCCATGCCGCCCCAGATCTCGACCACGTTGCCGGCCGCTTTGCCGGGACCGCCGAGCAGCTTCACCGCGTATTCGCCTGCGGCCTTGCCGATCGCAAGGTTGTCGCCGCCGATGAACTGGGTGATCCGCTTGGTGTCGACGTTGCGGTCGAGCACGATCACGGGGATCTTGGCGTCGATCGCCTTCTCCACGACGCCGGTCAGCCCCGCCGACTCCTTCGGCGAAATCAGCATCACGTTGACCTGCTGCACGATCAGGTTCTCGCAATCGGCGACCTGCTTCTCGGTCTTGTCCTGGCCGTCGGTGATGACGAGATCGACGTCCGGGTGGAGCTTCGCTTCGGCCTGGATGTCCTTGTTGAACTGAACGCGCCACGGTTCGAGCGTGGTGCACTGGCTGAAGCCGACCTTCCACTTGGCGGCGGCGCGCGCCGGCGTCCAGCCGGCCGGAATGTAGACGGTCATTGCGGCGCCGGCGACGGTGGTTGACAGTTTCAGAAAATCACGACGCTTCATCGAGGTCCTCCCTTGCAAATTGCGCCTTGGCGGCGCTTGGCAGCCGAGCGGACTCGGCCGTTTTCGGATCGGCACCGCCTTCGCGCGTGCGGCTGAACCGCCATCGCGCGATGAGCTGGCCGAGATTCTGTTCCTGCACCAACACGGTGCAGACGATGATCAACCCCTTCATCAGGAGCTGGACGTTGGAGTCGATGTTCTGAAGCTGAAGAATGTCCGAGAGCAGGCCGAAAATCAGCACGCCGACGAAGGTGCCGGCGAGACCGCCGCGGCCGCCCATCAAGCTGGTGCCGCCGATCACCACCGCTGCGATGGCATCGAGTTCAAGCCCTGTGCCGGCATCGGGCTTGCCTTGCCGGTACTGCGCGACGAACAGCACGCCTGCGATCCCCGCGAGCAGTCCGGACAACAGATAGGCCGTGAGCTGGACCTGCGCGACCTTGATGCCGGAGAGTTTCGCAGCCTCGACATTGCCGCCGATTGCGTAGGCATAGCGGCCGAAGGTCGTGAAGCGAAGGATCGCGCCAAACAGGATGATCGCCGCCAGGAAGAACACGCTTGGCACCGGCAACACACCCCACAGCATCGAACGCAGAAACTCGAATGCTTCGGTGGCGTTGGTGCCGGTGTAGACCGGCACCACGGCATTGTCCTGTCCCGCCGTGAGGCGAGCGATGCCGAGCGCGCTCACCATCATCGCGAGCGTGGCGATGAATGGCTGCAGCCGCCCGGTGACGATCAGAAGCCCATTGATGGCGCCAAGCGCAAGCGCGAGGCACGACGAGACCACGAGCACGCCGAGCACGCCGAACCGCGTTGGGACCTGGCTCGCCGTCCACCATGCAACCGCGATCGCGGCGACAAGGCCGAGTAGGGAAGGAATCCACAGGCTGCGCGAGGGTGAGAGGGCGATGTTGCGGCGCTGGCCCGCGCCGACGTCGTGGCTGCGCGCGAGGCCTGAGAAAATGAAGCGCGCGATCAGCGCCACGGCGGCGCCAATGACGATCGTCGTCACCGGCACGCCCATCACCGAGGCAGCGTTCCAGCCGCGCATGGTGAGCAGCATCGCGCAAATGACGGTCGCGAAGCCCATCACGGAGCCGACCGACAGGTCGATGCCGCCGAGCAGGATGACCATGGTCATGCCGGTCGCGACCAGCCCCGTGATCGAGACCTGGCGCAGAACATCGGTGAGATTTTCGTAGGACAGGAAGATATTGCTGCCGGACGACGTGTAGGGCGAGGTGAGGGCGCCGATCAGGACGATGATCAGGAGTCCCCAATAGAGCTTGGTCTGCGACAGGAGCCGAAGGGCTTTCATGACGCTGTTCCATGCGGCCACGCCGCCATGCCGGGAGCTGCAAAACGCATCACCGTCTCTTCCGTGGCGTTCTCGCGCCGCAGAAGCCCGGTCTGCCGTCCCTCGCACATCACAAGGATTCGATCGGACAGCAGCAAAAGCTCCGGCATCTCCGAGGTCACCACGATGATGCCCAGGCCCTGCGCGGCCAGATCGAAGATCAGCTTGTAGATTTCCTGCTTGGCGCCGACATCGATGCCGCGGGTCGGCTCGTCAAGCAGGAGAATGCGCGGCTCGGTCGCGAGCCACTTTCCGATCACGACCTTCTGCTGATTGCCGCCGGAGAGCGACGCGGCCTGCTGGCCGATGCCGGTGCAGCGGACCGCGAGCTGGCGGACCATGCCGCGGGCCAGGGCGCGTTCGCGCGCGAAAGCGCGCAGGCCGAATTGCGACAGGGCACCGATCGAGGGTAGTGCAATGTTGTCGCCGATCGACTCATATAGATGCAGGCCGCGTTCCTTGCGATCCTCGCTGACAAGGGCAAGTCCAAGGCGATAGGCATCAACCGGCGAGCGGATGTCGGCGGTTTCGCCGTTGACCACGATACTGCCGCCGCGCCAGCCGCGCTGCACGCCGAAGATCGATTCCAGGATCTCGGTCCGGCCCGAGCCGAGCAGCCCGCCGATGCCCAGGATCTCGCCGCGCTTCAGCTCGAGGCTGACGCCGTGCAGCGTCCGCCGCCATCCGTGCGGGCCAAGTGTATCGAGCGTCAGGTTACGTACCGAAAGCACGACCGCGCCGTCTTGCACGGCCGCGCCGCGGTCGCTTGCGGCGAGTTCCCGGCCGACCATCGCCGAGATGATCGCGCCATGCGACAGTTCGCCGATCGGCGCCGTCACCACGCGCTTGCCGTCGCGTAACACCGTCACCCGATCGGCGAGATCGAGAACCTCCTCGATGCGGTGCGAGGTATAGATGATCGCGACGCCGTCAATTGCGAGCTGCCGCACGATCTTGAACAGCGTCTCGCATTCGGAGGCCGACAAGGCCGAGGTCGGCTCGTCCATGATGAGAATGCGCGCCCTGAGCGAGAGCGCCTTGGCGATTTCGACAAGCTGCTGCTCGCCGACGCGCAAGCCAGCGACCCGGCTCTCGGGATCGATCGCGACGCCAAGGCGCTCCAGCAGGCGCTCCGCCGCTCTCACCATGCGACGGCGATCGAGTAGCACGCCGGCGATCAGCGGCTCGCGGCCGAGGAAGATATTGTCCGCGACGGAGAGCTCGGGAACGAGATTGAGCTCCTGATGGATGATCGCAACGCCTGCTTCCTCGGCGTCGCGCACGCCTGTGAACGCGGCCTGTGTGCCGTCGACTTCAATAGTGCCCTCGTAGCTTGCGTGCACGCCTGCAAGGATTTTCATCAAGGTGCTTTTGCCGGCGCCGTTCTCACCCATGAGCGCGTGCACTTCGCCGTGGCGAAGATCGAAATCCACGCTCTGCAGCGCTCTGACGCCTGCAAAGGATTTCGAGATGCGTTCAGCCGAAAGGACGACGTGCCCGGCCGGCGCGCCGGCTCGGTTGGCAAGCGCAATCACGCGCGGGGACTGGGATGTACTTCGCTCATGCTCTCCGAGGGAGCGTGTCTCCATCGGCCTTGGCTCCTCCGTCCCGCCGGCACCTCGAACAGAGACACCGGGCCGCCGGTGATCGTTGCTTCTTTACTGATATGCTAGTTATATCAGTTACCGCTCGTCAAGCCTCCTGGTCCCGCAAATTGGTCGGCGCCACGAGAAATGTGAAAACCAACGCGAGAAGCACAGCACATGGATTCAATCGGAAGCATTGCGCGGCGGGGACGCAGGGCAGGCGGGTCGAAAGTCGATCAGGCCTATTTCGCGCTCAAGCGCGCCATCGTCTCAGGCAGCCTCGCGCCCGAGACCTCCATCGACAAGAACGAGTGGTGCGCCACCTTCGACGTGTCCCGTCTTTCCATCACGACGGCGATCAATCGCCTCGCCTTTGAAGGCCTGGTCCTGGTCGAGCCGCAGCGCGGTTCCTATGTCGCGCGGATTCACCTCGAGGATGTCAGGCAATGGATGCTGATGCGCCGTGCGCTGGAGATCGAGGTCGTCGCGGCCTGCGCGGCCGACATGTCGGAGCGCGCCATCGAAGCCCTCGGCCAGAATCTCGCCTACCAGAAAGCCGCCATCAGCAGCGGCGACCTCGAAGGCTTCCATGAGTTCGACACGAGGTTTCATCGCCAGATGACCGAGGGCCGGAATCTGGCGCGTCTCGGCGAAGTGCTCGATCCGATCCGCACTCATCTCGAGCGCGTCCGCCGCACGCTGCTTCCGGAGCCCGGACGCCCCGAAGGTACGTTCCGCGAGCACGAAGCGATCTACCACGCCATCGCCGCCCGCGAGCCGGCGCGGGCGAAGCACGAGATGGCGAACCATCTGGATCGCGTGTCACGCGAGCTGCAGGCGTTTGTGGCGAAGCATCCGGGATTTTTTGATGAGTAGGATTTGGGCGACGCGCGCCGAAGCGCCTGGCTGCGATCTTGTGTTTAACGCATCCGCGCAATCGACAATCAGATCGACGCATTTGCGCGCCTATCGGGGCATACGGATGGGACGCAGCCAATTGTGGATCGGAGCAGGCGTTCGGCTACCCAAACGTTAACATCCAAGAGATTCGTTTCGGCGTACCTGTGGTGACTCACCGGCGTGCTTTTTGCTGCACACGAGGCTGCGGGTACATCAAACACCCGGCATTGCCTGCGCCCTCTATCTTCCCGAGGGTGATATCCGGACAAACCTCGGATCGCGAGGCGTCGCGAGAATGCGTTGCTTTGCGTATTGTCAGGCAGGAATTGCAGCGCGAGCCGTTGTCGTGCATGAAATGCGGATGGTCGCAAACGTCATTGAACCGCGCACGAACCGCCTCGAGCATCCAGGAAAGCCGGCATGCCGGAGATCATCGAGCACCGAATCCCTCATCCCAACAGCCATCCCTATATTCTGACCTTCGGGCCCGATGGTGGGCTCTGGTTTTGCGATAGCGGAGCGGGCCAGATCTGCCGGATGGATGTCTCGACCGGTACGTTCCGCGCCTTTCCGTTACCGCGCCGAGATTGCCAGCCCGTCGGCATCATCACCGGACATGACGGCCATCTCTGGTTCACCGAGTATGCGGGCCATAAAGTAGGCCGGATCACTGTTGACGGCGAGATAACGGAATTCGATTTGCCGACGCGATCGGCAGGTCCGAACGGGATCATCGATGGGCCGGATGGCAATGTCTGGTTTGCGGAGACGGGTGTGGGCCAGATCGCACACATCTCGCCGCATGGAATAGTGTCGGAGGAGGCCAGGGGAATCCCGCCAAAGTCGCGCCCTCTGGCGCTCGCCGTACGTGGAGGCGAGATCTGGTTTACGTTGGCGGCCGGCAGCGGAATCGCGCGCCGGACCGCAGACGGCACAATCTCTGTCCTCGCGACCTCTTCAGTGGACAGCCAGCCGCGCGCGCTCACGCTTCACCCGAATGGAGATCTCTGGTTCGTGCTCACGGATGCCAATGCGCTTGCGCGCGTTGACCGTCGGAACGCGCTCACAGAGCACCCTGTCCCGACGCAAGGCGCAAGCCTGCGCGGTGTGGTGGCCGGCGCCGACGGCGACCTCTGGTTCACGGAAAATGCCGCCAACAAGATCGGCCGGATGCGGCCGGACGGGACCATGGTTGACGAATACGACATCCCAACGTCCGCTAGTGGTGCTCGTGCCATCGTGGCGGCGTCGGATGGCCGGCTATTCTTCAGTCAGCACGACGTTGGTCGGATCGGCGAGGTACGTCCATGAAGGTTGCCGTCATCGGGGCTGGTGCCATGGGTTGTCTGTTTGGAGGGCGCTTGGCACAGGCTGGGCACGAGGTCGTCCTTGTGGACGCTTCTCAGCCGCAGATTGATGCGTTGAACGAGCGCGGACTTCTGCTCACGGACGACAACGGAACATCCCGGATCAAGATTCAGGCCGCCGGCGCTGCTGAACTCTCCGGCGTGCGTGAGCTCCTGATCTTCTTTACGAAGGCGATGCACACCGCGGCTGCTGCACGGGATGCCAAACACCTTTTTGGTCCGCAGTCCTGGGCGTTGACGGTCCAGAACGGGATCGGCAACGACGACGCCATCGCGGCCCATGTCGGGCGCGAGCGTCTTGTCGTCGGCATGACGAATTATTCGGCGGATCTCGTGGGCTTGGGTCAGGTCACGACACAAGGCTTCGGCGAAATTCGGATTTGGGCCGCGGAGCAACCTGGTCCGCGCGTCTCAGAGATCGCGACCTGCCTGAACGACGCCGGTCTCGTCTGTCGGGCCGATCCGAACGTGTGGACTGCCATCTGGGAGAAAGTTACTTTCAACGCCGCCATGAACGCAGTTGCCGCCATCACCCGGCTGCCAGTCGGAGGCTTCGCGGAAAATCCGGACGCGCGCCATCTGCTGGGGCGGATCGTGGAGGAAGGAAGCGCGGTCGCGCTGGCCGCCGGCCACGCCATCGACCCAGCCAACGTCTGGGCGGTGATCGACGCTGCCTTCGCAGCGCACCGACGGCATAAACCGTCCATGCTGCAGGATATTCTTGCCGGCCGCCTGACGGAAATCGATGCCATCAATGGAGCGATAGTCCTGCAGGGCCGCGCGCGGGGCGTACCCACTCCTTACAACGACGCGCTCGCCTCCCTCGTCCGGATCATCGAGCGATCGGCTGAGGGAACGAGTGTGGCACCGGCTGACGCATCCCCAATAAAACGCTAGAAGAGCACCGGGAAGCAACAAGAAGAATCCGAACGGGAGTTTCAGAACATGCCGCTGCCCAGGGAAGACGTCGAGGCCACCACGCCAAAATTCCTGCGCGACAAATACGCCATCGTCGGCGTCGGCGAGACCGGCTACACCCGCGGCTCGAACATGACGACGCGCTCGCTTGCAACCATCGCGGTGCGCAACGCCATGCGTGATGCGGGGCTGAAGCCTTCCGAGATCGACGGCATGCTGTCGTATCAGTCGAACGACTCGGTGTTCTCGCCATTCGTCGCCGGCGACCTCGGTATCCGGCTCAATTTCTACATGGACGTGTTCGGCGGGGGATCATCGACGGAAGCGCTGATCGGCATCGCGATCGGCGTCATCGAGGCCGGCATGTGCAAGACGGTGGTGATCTTCCGCTCGATGAACGGCTTCTCGCAGGTGCGGATCGGCGGCACCGGCGTGCGTGCCGCAGCTCCCGTCTCGGGCGACGCGCTGCATAGCCGCGCCTATGGCTGGCAGAGCGCGGGGCAGTCGTTCGCGCCGACCTTCATGCGCCACATGCACGATTTCGGCACCACCGCCGAGCAGGTCGCGCATGTCCGCGTGGCCCACTCTAATCACGCCTCGAACAATCCCAAGGCCTATTACAGGAAGCGCCTCACGGTGGAGGATGTCGTCTCCAGCCGCATGATCTGCAAGCCGCTGCACCTGCTCGACTGCTGCGTCGAGACCGACAACGCCAATGCGATCATCGTGACCACGGCCGCGCGTGCAAAGGACCTGAAGCAGCCGCTGGTGCGGATCCGCGGCGTGGTGGGCCGCTGCTCGAAGCCGCGGGTCGACATGCACTACCAGGCCGGGCCGATCTCCACCGTCGCCGGCCACTACGCCAGGGAGATTCTCTGGCCGAACTCGGGCGTCGGCCCGGAGGATATCGACCTCACCGGCTCCTATGACGCCTTCACCTTCACCACCATGCTGCAGCTCGAGGATTACGGCTTCTGCAAGAAGGGCGAGGGCGGCCACTACGTTTCGGACGGCACCATCATGCTCGGTGGAAAGCGGCCGAACAACACCTCGGGTGGTCATCTCTGTGAGGGCTACACCCACGGCATCGCCATGGTGATCGAGAACGTCCGCCAGCTCCGCCACGATGCGGACGATAGCTGTCCGATCGGGCCCGACGGCAGGCGTCAGCACACCTACGATTGTCGCGAGGGTGGTTGCCGCCAGGTGATGAACGCCGAGCTGTCAGCCAATCTCGGCTGGGCGATGCCCGGCACCGGATCGGCGATGGTGATGCGGCGGGGGTAGGTTCTTGATGCAGGATGAGAGGCGTTGTCTGGGACGAACGTCGGCGGCGCGTGCACTTCCTTCTCCCCTTGTGGGAGAAGGTGGCGTAGGCGGCCTTTGGCCGCCGTTTTCAATAAAGAACGCCGATGCTTCGCATCGGCTATGGCGCCGGATGAGGGGTCTCTATCCGCGGGCTCGAACGGCAGTTGGACTCGCGGAGAGAGACCCCTCACCCGGATCGCATCTTTCGATGCGATCCGACCTCTCCCACAAGGGGAGAGGTGAACCGCCAGCGCGGCTCACGCGACCTCAAAATCAATAATCGGAAACCGACGGGAAGGGAGCAAAATGAAAGCATCGATATTCTGCCTGCCGAGCGTCGGCTCGCGCGCCGAAATCGAGGCGGGCATGGCGGCGATGCGGCCGGAGCTCTACCAGCGCATGCTGAAAGAGCTGACCGAGCTCGTCAAATTGGCCGACGACCTCGGCTATGACTCCGTGAGCTTCACCGAGCATCATTTCCATATCGAAGGCTTCGAGCTTTCCAACAACCCCGTGTTGCTGGACCTCTACTTCGCGATGCAGACCAAGCGCATCCGCGTCGGTCAGCTCGGTATCGTGCTGCCGGCCGCCAACCCGATCCGCGTCGCCGAGGACATCGCGATGCTCGATCACATGACTGGCGGGCGCGCCTGCGCCGGCTTCGCCCGCGGCTATCAGCGCCGCTGGGTCGACGTCATGGCGCAGCAGACGCACGGCGTCTCGGGGACCTTGCCGCACCATCATGACGCGATCGATCAGACCAACCGCGAGGCGTTCGAGGAGAACTGGCAGATCATCAAGAAATGCTGGACCGAGGAGATGCTGACGTTCCAGGGCAAGTACTGGAAGGTACCGGCCGGCGCGACGCCCTGGGATCTCGACACCACGGTGAAATACGGCAAGGGCGTCAAGGACGGCATGCTCATGTCGGTCGGCGTGGTGCCAAAACCGTTGCAGAAGCCGTACCCGCCGGTGTTCCTGCCGTTCGCGTCGTCGCCCAACTCCATTCGCTGGGCTGCGCGCGAGGGCGTCACCGCGATCCTGCCGCCGATGCATGAGGCCTACGAGTCACCGCTGTTCGACCTTTATGCCGAGGTGTCGGGAAGGCCCCGCGGACAAGGCACGGGCTTGTTGCGCGATGTCATCATCGCAGACTCCGACGAGGAGGCCATGGCTTTGTGGGAGGACTCCGGGCGTTTCTCCGGCAAGGCGTGGTTCGAGCCGTTCGGCTTCCGCCGCGGCCTGATGGACCCGGTGACAAAGAAATTCGCGACCGCGCAGGAATCGATCGACCTCGGCTACGCCTTGGTCGGCACGGTCGATACGGTGACGCGCGCGTTCGAAGCCAACATGAAACGGCAGCCGGTCGACTGGTTGTTCTGCTACACCTACAACGCGCTCATTCCGCACGGCAAGCTGATGAAGTCGACCGAGGCGTTGTGGACCAAGGTGCTGCCGAAGTTCATGTGAGTCTAATGAGAGCCAAGAAAAACAAGGTGAGACAATGATATCTGCGCAGTATCTCGGCATGCCGCTCGAGATCAATGATCTCGACCATGAGAACCTCGACTACTTCGCCTACTGTGCGAAGCACGATTTCCGCCTGCAGCGATGCGCCGCGTGCAAGCTGTTCCGTTACCCGCCGTCGACCGCGTGCCCCTGGTGCGCTGAGCTGAAGTCGGAATGGGTATCGGTCGAGGGCCGCGGCACCGTGCATTCCTACACCGAGGTGCACCACGCCATTCAGCCGGCGTTCAAGCAGTACACGCCCTATCTCGTGCTGCTGGTCGAACTGGACACCCAGAGCGGCAAGCCGACGAAAGAGGAGGGGCTGCGCGTGATCGGCAACCTGACGCGGCTGGACGGCGTGCTCGCGCCGAAGAGCGAAGTCGAGCGGGTTGGCATCGGCAGCCGCGTGCGCATGGTGTTCACCGACGTCGCGCCGGGGCTGGCGCTGCCGCAATGGACCATTGATGAGGGCGGCGCCGGCGGTACGCCGTGGCGATACCGGGGTTAGGGAAGGTATACGCTCTTGTCTCAGGATCTCTGTTTTCTCCCGGCGACCGAGCTTCGCGCGCGCATCAGTAGCAAAGAGGTGTCTCCGGTTGAGATCACCCGAGCCGTGCTCGAGCGCGCCGAACGTCTGCAGCCGGAGCTGAACTGCTTCATCACGCTCTGCGGCGAAGAGGCCATGGTGCAGGCGCAAACCGCCGAGCGGCAGGTCATGGCAGGTGAACCGCTCGGCCTGCTCCACGGCATACCCCTCACTGTGAAGGACATCGTCAACACGCGCGGCGTGCGAACCACCTTCGGAGCGGTTCCCTATCGGAACAACGTCCCTGATGAGGATGCAGTAGCGGTCGCCCGGCTTCGCGCGCAGGGTGCGGTTCTGATCGGCAAGACCACGACGCCCGAGTTCGGGAGCAAATGCCTGACCGACTCGCCGCTGTTTGGTCGCACCCGGAATGCGTGGAGCGCGGCGCGCACCAGCGGCGGCTCGAGTGGTGGAGCGGCGGTCGCGGTGGCGAGCGGCATCGCGCCGCTCGCCATCGCAACCGATGGTGGCGGCTCGACCCGGATTCCGGCCGCATGCAACGGCGTCGTCGGGCTGAAGCAGAGCAACGGCGTCATCCCGCACAGCCAGGTGCAGGACGCCTTCGGCAACCAGACCTACGTGACGCCGACCACCCGCAGCGTCGCCGACACCGCATTGATGATGCAGGCGATGGCGGGAGAGGATGCGTCCGATCCCTGGTCGATCGGCCTAGCTGTGCCTGATTTCATCGAGGCGGCGACGCCGAGCGGCGACCTGCGCGGACGCAAGGTCTTGTTCTGCCTGTCGCCGCCAGGCAGGCCCGTGGCGTCCGAGGTCGCGGCCAGTTTCCGGGCAAGCCTGGAGCGGCTGGCCGGACTTGGCGCGGAGCTCGAGGAGTTTTCGGGTGAGGGCTTCGACGTCGAGCCGATCTGGCGCGCCATCAATCACACGGTCTGGCGCAGCCGGTTCGAGCCGTTCGCAGAGAAGCACGGGGACGAATTGAGCGAAGCCTTTCTCAGGCAGCTTGCGCTGGCTGCCAATGTCAGCGGAGTCGAGTATCAGCGCGCCATGTTCGAGCGCACGGCGCTGTTCCGCCGCGTGCAATCCTTGTTCACGCGGGCCGACTGGCTTGCGATGCCGACCTTGACCCGGACGGCGCTGCCAATCGAACAGGATCTGTTCGGTGCGATCGACATCGACGGGCGGTCCTTCGACAATCTCCGCCCGCACTGGTTCCCGTGGACCATGCCCTTCAATATGACCGGGCATCCCGCGATCAGCCTGCCCGGCGGGTTCGATCGCGACGGCCTGCCGATCGGCATCCAGCTGGTCGGCCGCTTCCGCGCCGATGCCGAGCTGTTGCGCCTCGCCGCGATGTTCGAAGCCTCGTCCGGTCTGCTCGGCCGCTGGCCAGGCTGACGGAGCCATGCAGCAAAGGCCTTGCCTCCCGGCGGCAAACCTGTTGGATCGTGCCGTTGAGTTAGCGTGATCTCTGAGAACTTGGCATGAGCCTATTCGTCCTGCGGCGGATTCTGACCCTGGCGGCAACGCTGATCGGGGCGTCGCTGATCATTTTCCTGGTGCTCGACGCCTTGCCGGGCAATGCCGCCCAGATGCTGATGGGCGCCGATGCGTCGCCCGATGCGGTGAGCGCGCTGACGGTCAAGCTCGGACTGGATCAGCCCTTGCTTTATCGCTATGCGCACTGGATCGGGGGCATGCTGGTCGGCGATCTCGGCAACAGCTATGTCTATGGCACGCCCGTTGCGGGATTGATCGCCGAACGCCTGGTGCTCACCATACCGCTCGCGATCATGTCCATGCTCATTACGGTCGTTCTAGCGCTGGCGACCGGCATCTATGCCGCGGCCAACCACAACAAGATCGGCGACGTCGGCGTGATGTCGCTGACGCAGATCGGGATCGCGCTGCCGACTTTCTGGTTTGCCATCCTGCTCATCCTGTTGTTTGCGGTAAAGCTGCGATGGCTCTCGGCCGGCGGGTTTGCCGGCTGGGACGACGGCATCTGGGAAGGGATCCGCTCGCTGCTGCTGCCGGCGATTTCGTTGGCGCTGGTGCAGGCCGCCATCCTCGCGCGCGTGACGCGATCGGCCGTGCTCGAGGTTCTGCGGGAGGATTTCGTACGAACGGCGCGCGCCAAGGGCCTGAGCAAGCGCGAGGCGCTCTGGAGCCACGTGCTGCGCAACGCCATGATCCCGGTGATGACGGTGATGGGCCTGCAATTTGCCAACCTGCTGGCTGGCACCATCGTCATCGAGAACGTTTTCTACTTGCCGGGGCTCGGCCGGCTGATTTTCCAGTCCATCGCCAACCGCGACCTGATCGTGGTGCGCAACTGCGTGATGCTGCTGGCGGCGATGGTGGTAACGGTCAATTTCGTGGTCGATGTGCTCTATGCCTTCATCGATCCCCGCATCAAGGTGCATAACCTGTGAGCGGCGCGACGACTGTAACCGCCGATACGCCGACCGCGACCTCGCGTCGCCCGGCCGCGGGATTCTGGCGCCGCGCACTGCGTCATCGCAGCTTTGTGCTGGGTGGCACGCTCGTCCTGCTGGTCTTTGTCGCCGCGCTGGTTTCCTTTGTCTGGACCCCCTGGTCGCCTTATGACATCGACATGGCTGCCAAGCTCAAGCCGCCGTCGGCTGCGCATTGGCTCGGCACCGACGCCTTCGGCCGTGACGTCGTCTCGCTGCTGCTGGTCGGGGCGCGATCGACCATCCTCGTCGGTGTGATCGCGGTCGGGATCGGCCTCTCCTTCGGAGTTTGCCTCGGCCTGACCGCCGCCGCGCGAAAAGGCTGGGTGGCGGAGCTCATCATGCGAATGAGCGATTTCACGTTTGCTTTTCCCGCCATTCTCTCCGCGATCATGCTGGCCGCAGCCTTCGGGCCCGGCATGGTGACCTCGATCATCGCCATCGGCATTTTCCAGATCCCGATTTTCGTGCGGATTACCCGAGGATCGGCCAACGCGGTTTGGGCGCGGGAATTCGTGCTGGCCGCGCGGGCGTCGGGCAAGGGCACTTTGCGCATCACGATCGAGCACGTGCTGCCCAACATTCTGTCCGTGCTGATCGTGCAGGCAACGATCCAGTTCGCCCTGGCGATCCTGGCTGAAGCGGCGCTGTCCTACCTCGGGCTTGGCACGCAGCCGCCGCAGCCATCCTGGGGACGCATGCTCAATGACGCGCAGACACTCCTGTTCGAGGAGCCGAGCCTTGCGGTCTATCCGGGCGCAGCGATCGCGATCGCCGTGCTGGGCCTGAATCTCCTGGGCGACGGCTTGCGCGATCTGCTCGACCCGCGCCTGGCACGGGAGCGTTGAAATGAACGCATCCGCAAACCCGCCACTGATCGAGGTCGAAGACCTCGGCGTCAGGCTCAACACCAGCCGCGGCGCTGCGCAGGCCGTCCGCAAGGTCAGTTTTTCGCTTCTGCGAGGGGAGACGCTCGGCCTGGTCGGCGAGTCCGGATGCGGCAAATCCGTCACGGCGCTGGCGTTGATGGGACTGCTGCCGGACAGCGCCGTCGTCAGCGGCAGTGTTCGGCTCGACGGCAGCGAGCTGGTGGGGCTGAAGGACGCGGATTACCGCAAGCTGCGCGGCAATCGCATCAGCATGATCTTTCAGGAGCCGATGACCGCGCTCAATCCGATGCACACGATCGGGCGACAGGTGGCCGAGCCGCTGCGGCGCCACAAGGAGCTGTCTGCCGCGGCAGCGCGCAAGGAGGCGATTGCCTTGCTTGACCGCGTCGGCCTGCCCGATGCGGCCAGGCGCGCCGATGCTTATCCGCACCAGTTTTCCGGCGGCCAGCGCCAGCGCATCACCATCGCCATGGCTCTCGCCTGCCAGCCCGACGTGCTGATCGCCGACGAGCCGACCACCGCGCTTGATGTGACGCTCCAGGGGCAAATCCTTGATTTGATCGCCGATCTGGTCGACGAGCGCGGTATGGCGATGATCCTGATCTCGCACGATCTCGGCGTCATCGCCGAGAACGCGCAGAAGATGATGGTGATGTATGGCGGCACCGTCGTCGAGAGCGGCCCAACGGCGGAAGTATTCGCGCGCATGGGGCATCCCTATACTCAAGGCCTGTTTCGTGCCCGTCCGCGGCTTGGTGCAAAGAAAGGCACGCGGCTGAAGACCATTGCCGGCACGGTGCCGGAGTTGGCCGACCTGCCGGCCGGCTGCGCCTTCGCCGATCGTTGCGCGATCGTTCAGAGCCGATGCCGTGCGGCGCTTCCACCGGCGGTGGAGGTGAAGGCGGACCATCAGGTGCGCTGCCTTAGAACCAACGTTTCGATGGCCGAGCTCGCATGACCACGCTGGACTCCATTCCATCCACGCCCGACTTGCCGCTGCTCGACGTGAAGGATCTCGTGCAGCGCTACGCGCTGCCGCGCGAAAGCCTGTTCCGCCCGCCAGGCGAGGTGCTTGCCCTCAATGGCGTGACCGCAACCGTCACGGCCGGCAAGAGTCTTGGCGTGGTCGGCGAATCCGGCTCGGGCAAATCGACCTTCGCCCGCCTCGCCATGGCGCTGGAGCGGCCGACATCAGGGTCGGTGTCGCTGCTCGGCCGCGATCTCAACCGGATGGCGCCGGACGAGTTGCGGCGTGCCCGCCGCGATTTCCAGATGGTGTTTCAGGACCCCTATGGCTCCCTGGATCCGCGGCAAACGATTGCGCGCGTCGTCGCCGAACCGCTCACGGCGCTTGGGCGGATGGATCGGGCCGTGTTGCGGGAACGCGTCGCCGCGGTGCTGAGGCAGGTGGGTCTGCGCGACGCCGATATGGACAAGTATCCGCACGAATTCTCGGGCGGGCAGCGGCAGCGCATCGCGATCGCTCGCGCGCTCATCACCCAACCCAGGCTGATCGTCGCCGACGAGCCCGTCAGTGCGCTCGACGTCTCTGTTCAGGCGCAGGTGCTCAATCTGCTGCAGGACCTGCAGGAGCAATTCGGGCTTAGCTATGTCCTGATCAGCCACGATCTCGCGGTCGTCGACTATCTCTGCGACGAGGTCGCGGTGATGTATCTCGGCCGAATCGTGGAGCAGGGGCGCCCTGAAGATTTGTTCGAACATTGTGCCCACCCCTACACGCGGGCCCTGCTCGATGCCGTTCCCCGCGCCCAGGCTCGAGGCGCTCGCCGCCGTCGGGGAGCGCGAGCGACTGCCTCGCAGTCGGTGAGTGCGTCCGGGTGTCCTTACGTCGCACGCTGTCCCTTGGCGGACAAGCATTGTCGCGAGGCCGCGCCTGCGCTACGCAAGGTCGGAAAGGCGCATCTCGCCGCGTGCCACCAGGCCGAGGCGGTGATGGCGCTGCCATCGCCGGTGCCGGAGGAGGGCTGACCTTTCCGGGTTGCCGGGTTTGGCGAGCAAAATTGGTGCAGGGAGCAGACGGATGTTCAAAAACCTATCCATTCTCGTGGTAGCGGCCACCTCGACAGTCGCCTTGGCGATGACGCCGCTGCCGAGCCTTGCGCAGTCCAAGAAGGACAGCGTCGTGATGGCCATGGCGCTGGAGCCGCCCGGGCTCGACCCGACCAACGCCGCCGCATCCGCGATCGCGGAAGTCACCCTCTACAACGTCTATGAGACGCTGACCAAGATCAGGGAAGACGGCTCGGTCTCACCGTTGCTGGCCGAGAGCTGGCAGGCTTCGCCCGACCTGAAGACCTATACGTTCAGGCTTCGCAAGGGCGTTAAATTCCAGAACGGCGAACCTTTCAATTCGGCAGCCGTCAAGTTCTCCTTTGACCGCGCGGCGGCTCCGACCAGCACGAACAAGGACAAGAGCCTGTTCCAGAGCTTCGAGTCCGTGACCGCGCCGGATGCCGACACTGTCGTGGTCAAACTGAAATATTCCGAGCCGAACCTGCCGTTCCTGCTCGGCCAGGCCACGGCGTCCATCGTCGAGCCGAAGAGCGCGCCGACCAACGTCACGCAGCCGGTCGGAACCGGGCCCTATACACTCGGCGCCTGGGCCAAGGGATCGTCGATCACGCTTGTCAAATGGCCCGGTTATCGCGACGCCGGCGCGATCAAGCTCGCCAAGGTCACCATCCGCTTCATCAGCGATCCAGCAGCCCAGGTCGCGGCGTTGTTGTCCGGCGATGTCGATGCGTTTCCGCGTGTGGCGGCCGGAAGGAGCCTTGCGCAATTCAAGTCCGATCCGCGCTTCAAGGTTCTGATCGGCGGCTCCAAGGCAAAGACCATCGTCGCCATCAACGAACGGCACAAGCCGCTCGACGATGTCAGGGTTCGTCGCGCCATTCTTGCGGCGATCGACCGCAAGGCCATGATCGAAGGTGCCGCCGACGGTTTCGGCACACCGATCGGCAGCTTCTACGTGCCGGGCTCGCTCGGTTATGTCGACACCACCGGCATCAACCCCTATGACCCGGAGAAGGCGAAGAAGCTGCTGGCGGAGGCCGGCGTCAAAACGCCGCTCGAACTCTCGCTCAAGCTGCCGCCGCCGGCCTACGCGCGGCAGGGCGGGGAGGTTCTCGCAGCCCAACTCGCCAAGGTCGGAATCGTCGCCAAGATCGAGAACGTCGAATGGGCGCAGTGGCTGTCGCAGGTGTTCACTCAGAACGGGCCGCATAATTACGACCTGACGATCGTGTCGCATGTCGAGCCGTTCGACCTCGTGAAGATGACCGAGAGCGATTATTATTTCGGCTACAATTCACCGGCGTTCGACGCGCTCTACAAGTCCATCGTGACGACGCCTGACGAAGCCGGCCGCGCAAAACTGCTGGGCGATGCCCAGCGCATGCTGGCGACCGACGCGGTGGCCGGCTTCCTGTACCAGCCGCAATTGATCACCATCACGAACAAGAAGCTGAAGGGCGTCTGGAAGGACGTGCCGCAGTTCGAGAATGACTTCTCAACCTGGTCCTGGGAGTAGCGCGCCAGTCACAGGCGGGGACTGAACGTGAAGGCGCCCGGTGTTGCGGGAGGACGGCTGTTTGCGGCTCGCGAGGACTCGGACCGCGCCGCGACTCCGGCAGCACGGCGCGCCTTACCCTGGTTTACGTCTGGCGGTGGAAATCGCGGTCCAGAATGGGCCTGACGGGTCCACCGTCCCTGGCGGAAAAGCCTATTCAAATCAGATGCTTGTTCGGGATTTTGAGTGTGGCTGGGGAACCTGGATTCGAACCAAGACAAACAGAGTCAGAGTCTCTAGTTTATCACTGTTTTGATTGACGAATTTGCTGATATGTTGCGTTTGTGTCGCGCCTAAGCCCACAGTCGATTTTCAGCCTCAGCGAGCTTCTCGGAATCATCACCCCTCGGAAACAAGTGGCCATATGTGTCCAGCGTCACGGTGATTGAGGAGTGGCCAAGCCGCTCCTGAACCACCTTCGCCGGCAACTCCAAACCGCCGTCGGACTCACGGTTGATACACCAGGAAGCATAGAAGTGCCGCAGCGCGTGGAGGCCGGTGTACTTGGCCTGAAGGACGGGCTTGCCTTTCTCATCGCGGACCAGCTTGCCGTCGTCGTCGCGGACCTGCACCGTCACGCCAGCCGCGATCTGCAACGGCATCCATGCCCGGTTGATGATGTTGGCGTGCCATTCGACCTTGCCCTCAGTATTCGGGAAGACCAGTCCAAGGTCGCCCTTGTCGTCCTTGGGGCAGGCGAGCTTCCACTCCGTAAGGGCGCGCAGAAGCTTGGGGGTGAGCGGCACGGTGCGGTGCCCTGCTTCTGACTTAGGAGCGCCGATCTCGCGATAGGCATCCGCGCGCTGCGTAACATGCAGTTCCGCCTTTTTGAGATCGACGTCAGCCCACCGGAGGCCACGCAGTTCGCTCGCGCGCAATCCCGTGAAGATGGCTGTTAAGAAGAAAGGTCGCCAACGGCCTTCTGTTGCCTCGATGATGGCCTTGATCTCGGTCGGGGAGGGGATATCGACACCAACTTTGAGCTTGCCTTTCTGGCGACGATCGGCGCGCCGCTCCTTGCCGCGGCGCCGGCCAGAGCGAAGTTCCCGGACCACGTTACGAGCGACTAGGCCTCGCTCCTGTGCGTCAGCAAGGATAGCACCCAAGCTCCCCCGAACTTTCTTGATCAATGCAGTAGAGCGCGGGGTGGTCTTATCGGCGGCCAACTTGTCTTCAAACTCGCGCACCATCGGAGTGCTCAAGTCGGACAGCTTCGTGCTGCCGAGGAACGGCTCGATATGCAAGGCAAGGTGCTGCTTGTAGCCATCGATCGTCGTGCGCTCCAGCTTGTTCCTTTCGGCGCTGGCAAGCCAGAGCTTGCCAGCCTCCGCCACAGTGATGCTCTTGCTCGATGGGGTATGGATGCCGTGTCGCACCTCGACCTTTGCGGTCGCGGCGAACTCGTCAGCCTCCTTCTTCTTGGCGAAGGTCTTGATGTGCCGACCGCCGTTCGTGGCGTAGTCAACGACCCAGGCCTCTTGCGGCGGGTACTTCTTGAGAGTGAGGGCCGCCGCGGCGGCCTCGCGCTTGTCGGCCTTCTTGTCTTGAGACACGCGAAGCGCCTCGGCCAGTGCTGCATTGGCGGAGGCTTTGTATTGGTGCCAGTCCGCCTGTCCGGCCTCCGTCGCCAACTCCTCCGCCTTCGTGCGGATCTGGATGCTGGTGAACCAAGTGCGCTTCCGAACTGACATGGGAGGGGCCTCCTGAGGGTCTGTCAAACGCTTTTATGTCGCATATTTTTCCGTTAGTCAAGACCCCGGATGCCCGCTTTTATGCGCGTTTGGGTTGCGTTAGCATGTGTGAAAAGGGGGAGATTCATCGAAATGAATTTGAGGATTGCCTTTGCCGTTACTTGCCTCGCTCTCAGCTCGGCCTCAGCAAACGCCGATTCAGACAACCTCCAGCCAATCACATTCGCATCTGTCAGAGCCGACCTTAAGAAGGCACTGACAAAGATGTCAGTCCGAGACGATGTGGTGCCAATGGGATGTCTAGACGGAGGTAAAGACAAACGAACTGTCTGCAATTTCAAGATCGGCAATGTGCTCGCCGTAATGGCCGAATCCAAGAAGGGCGAGAAGGATGTGGTTGCAATAACCATGATCTGTAGTGGCACAGAGGGGCCAGCAGACGTCGCAAAATGTTTGTTGGGTTACAATGCTCTGATTGCAGCTACGACGCCCGAAATGAGCGCGGATGCACGCAGCAAAGTTCTTTCGACGCTAACAAGCGGTCTTGAGGTTGGCGACGAAATCAGCCTCCTTACAGAGGAAAGAAAGTACCTCCTGCAAAAATCGATGGGTCTCTGGTTCCACGTCATAGCGGCGGACGGCGAAGGAGACTAGGAAAATGGCCCGCCGGGGACGGCGAGCCTTCGATTTTCCGCAACCATTACTTCCCGCGAGGTTTAGGCTTTGGTTTGTGCTTTGCCTGCGCGAGAGCTGAAGCGATTGGTCCGCGGTCTCTTTTCGGGGTTCTTGGATTCCGAAGGTCTTTTCCCGCCTGACTCGCTTCTTTTTTCGATGTGGCCATTTCGTCCTCCAGTGGTTGAGCGGCCGGAAAGTTCACATCGCCAGGTGAGTCGAGCCAAACAGCGACTTGAGTTTATCCCCGATTCCCACAAATCGACGCGTTCATCCCAGGCTGGGACAAACAACTCAGCCTGCCGCAGCGATGCGATCAGCGTCGAGCATGAGGATGGCCTCGACAAGCTCGCCTAGATCGCCACAGGCGAGCCCAGGGTTGCCGTTGATGCCGGCATAGCCGACCTTAGCGACAATGCGCCTTTTGCCCGTGAGGCCCTCTGCCGTGCTCGCGGGTGTTGCGACGATCAACGGCTCCAGCTTGCCGCACTCGTCGCTAAGAGCATCGATGCGCGGGTCGTCCTCGTTTTCCTTGGCAAGCTGACCCCAGCGCGACCACGCCTGATCGTGGCGCTGGATCATGGCGAGGAGTTCGGCGTCGGGGCCTTGAGTGGGGGTAGGCATAGGTCGCATCTCCATTAAAACCCGGCGCAAGGGAATGACCAACACCGCGCCAGCGCCGGGATATGGCGCGGGGCTGGCTTGGTCTCCTTTGTGGGGCGCCGGGAAAAGGCTGCGACCTCAGATCCGGCTTGGCGCGTGGGCTTACCCAAAGAACGGACTCATGTCACGCACCGAACCGGTGCATTTGCTAGTGGCTCGACGCCGTTGGCTGTAGCCGGCCCCCGGGCCTCCAGCCGGAGCAACCGAGCATGTTGACTCTGCCTAGAGGCTTGTAACCATTATGCTAAATGCCCATATCTGGTGTACAGCGACAGGTTCATTGAGGGAAAGTCTTCTCCCGAAATTTGACTCGGCCAAGCTCTTGATGACCTAATTGACGACGACGATTCTTGACGTCTTTGGTCATGCCCACGCCCCATCCGACATATCCGAAGCCAACCATCGTCCAAGTTCTCTGCGAAATCGCATTTTCCTCCGACGAGGAAATCAATTTGCGAGCGGCGGAGTTGTACCCAACCTTTTCGTCGGAGTTTCCGGAGATCCAGCCCGTTCAGACGCAGGTTCAGCTTCAATTTATGGTTGGCCAGCCCGTACCTGTCCCGCCCCTTCAGCCGCAACCGAACCTGAATAGCGCGTTTCGCTTTACAACGTCCGAAGGCAAGCGGTTCGTGCAAATCTCAAATACGAGCTTTGTCTATCAATCAACAGAGCCCTATCTGGGTTGGAAGGCTTTCAAGGAGAAGTTGCTAGAGCTTTGGTTGGCGTCGCAGCCCAGGACCAAAGCCTCTACCATCACGAAGGTTGGACTTCGGTACATCAACAGGATCGTGCTGACGAAGAAACACCCGCGCCTGAGCGATTGGCTGCAGCCGACCGATGACTTGCCTAAGGCGCTAATTTCGTCAAAGGAGAACTTCTTAGGCAGGGTCGAGTCCAGTCCGATGCCGTCGCATCTGCGACTTGTAACGCTCGCGAGACAACCATCCGGTCCCGATTGGCCGATTGGAGCCGTTGTTTTGGATATCGACCGGATTACGATGACACAGTTCGACGCCGTTGAGAGGCAGATTGCAAAAAATTTAGAGATTTTACACGAGGATGTGTGGGCCAGCTTCGATTCGTCTTCGACCAAGACACTTAAGAGCTACCTTTTTGGAAGGTTAAAATGACGTCGACCGGTGCTCAAATATATCGGAATAGCGGTGGGATCACGGAGATTACCGGAACGCCCGATAGCGGTGGTGTGTTTTGGGTCACCTACGCCTTGTCCGTTTATGCCGGTGTAGCCGAGATGACAGGCTACTCGAATTTTGCTGTTGGTCAGTTCCAGCAGACAGCCGCGCCCGTCGACCCTGTTGGTGACAAGACGAAATCATCCGAACAAGTCGAATTTGAAAAGCGAAAGGCGCGCCTTATCGATGCCGTCACGGCCATGAAAAGTTCTGCGCCCAACTGGAGTGGCAGGGGAACAAGGGTGTCTGAGGCTTCGGCTCAAAGCGCGAAGAAATTCCTAGAATGCCTTCCGGGCAACGCTCGCCTTCCGCGTGTCGCCCCAGATGGTGAAGGTGACGTGATGTTTGTTTGGGATAATTTGCCCGGAGGGCAAAGCTGCGTCGTCACGGTCGAGAAACGCGATCTGCATCTAGCATGCGGCCTCGGTACACCGGAAGCTCAGCACGTCGACGCGCAACGTTTCCTCGGCCTAAAGATACCAAAGGCCATTTTTGATCGCATCCCATCGAAGTAGGTTGTTACGTGCCGGAATACATTCCCGACACGGATGAGGTCTCCCGACTGCTGTTTGAACCTTTCATGAGGCCGGCAGGCAGGGATGATCTTCACTGGGACAACATTTTCCAGTTTCCATCCGACCAGGGCGCGTGCGAGTCCGTCGTATGGAGAGCGAAGGCTCCGGCCATGGTCGACGTCCACGCAATCGGATGCGACAAGCAAGGATCAGACAGGAAGAGCGGCCGAACGAAGTCGACTTATTTCGGATCGATAACGGCAAAAGTCGCAGAAATTCGGGCTCTGCGGAGCAAGGGTGGAATATCTATTACTGTGTCCCATTGCCCTGACGAATTTGAGGCGCACGCGCACTTGGCTTTCTCTGACGGAGCAAAGAAGAACGATAAGAGCGAACTCAAAGTTCTGCTGCGGGCAAAGTTCGGCCCGCTGTCGGGCCATACGTGCCCTTAGGTCTTGACGCTTTGGTGGTTGCGGCTGAAGTCTGAAAATCAGTGATCCAGCACTGCTGCGAACAGCGAGTCAGTGACGACGTTGGTGATGATCCGGGAGGCGAGTTCATCTGCGCGCTCGTCGCGCCGTCGCGCTTCCGAGCGCAAGCTGTCGACCGTGTGGCGGGGGATCGTGATGGGCACAATGATCTTGGGTGGCACGTCGCTTGACTGCCTCATGCGCGCGACGCTCCGCTAGACTCGATTCGGTGCTTCTCCGTCATGACGGCGCTGCGGAAGGCGTTCAGCAACCGCGCCGCGGAGCCGGCGCCGATCGCTTCTGAAACTGCCGGCTGGATCATGGCGGCGTACTGCTCCAGGTGAGGCAATGCGCGCGCATCTGGCGTGCTCGCATATAGGAGCGCGAGTGTCTTGATCGCCTCGACCAAGCTATCGATGAACTGCGCGCCTCCAGGCGCGCTCCCCAGTGTCGTCATCTATCGTCTCCATCGTCATCGTTGGTCAGTAGCTCAAAGTCCTCTTTGATTTGATGCCATGCGTGCCGCGCCAAGTGCAGCAGTTCGCGCAGTTGCGCGCTGTTGTGGCCATCGCCGCTGAGCGTAGAGACGGCCATGCGGGCCGCCATCTTCACGATCCGAGACTCCATCGACATAAGTGAGCTGCGTAAGAAACTTCTGGGCGGGACGTGACGCGTACCAATTTCCATCCAAAGAGCAACGTCTAGGTCAGACCCAATGGCGACTTCAGCGCCGTCTGATGTAGGCCGTGCTGTCCATGATATGGAATCTCTCATCTGGCCCGATCGTAACAAGGGAGCCGGCACCTTGAAGCCGCGGCGCTGTTTATCTGCAATCGTCGACGGGGCAAGGTCCGGCCATTCGTCATGCTCCCGACCTATCTGCGCTCGCGCCTGAGCGGCTCGCCGGTGTGCGCCTCGATGATCTTGCTCACGCGCCGCACCAAGGCCCGAACGTTGCTCGCGTCGCGGGTCTTGCCCCTTGCGATCGATGCGGCTGCGGTCGTCATGCAGTCGCGTATGGCGACTGCATGAGCATGCTGTTTGGCGAGGAGCTTGAGCGCGTCTAAGCGTGGAGTGGCACGCGAATGTCCGACCATGCGAGCAAGCTCAGCCGCATTGGTCTCCGGTCCAACGGTGACGGGCTGGCTCGCGCACAGCGCGTCGTGCTCCTCTGGACCAAGCTCCTCGATGGCCTCAAGCAGTTCGCTCGCCAGCTTAGCTGCGTGTTCCAGCTTGCTTCTCACTTCACTCGGTCGCGGGCCGGTCCCAGCCGCGGCGACACGCGAGTACAGATCTAGCTCGTTCTCGATTGGCACACGCGCTGCGGCGGGAACTTTCAGCCAGGCTGTGAGGGTAGACCACTGCTCATCGGTCATCGGCAGCCGTCCGTGTCATGTTGCGACCGTGTCGCGTCTAACAGCCCGTAGACAATAAAAACCCTTATAAATCAATAACAGGAGGTGCGACACAGGCCGCGACATAAAATCGCCATTCCGGAGGAGTTTATCAAAAACGTGAGGTATTTCAATTCGATATGGTGGCTGGGGAACCTGGATTCGAACCAAGACAAACAGAGTCAGAGTCTGTTGTGCTACCGTTACACCATTCCCCATTGAAGCGCTTGATCTATCAGCACTTTTTCTGGAAGTTTTCCAAGATCGCCAAGGAGTTTTCCAAATCCGGCGATTTGCAGCGCTGATATAGCGGCGCCAACGTTCGCGGTCTAGTCCCCTTTGTTCACCAGGCGCAGCCGCTTCTGACCGTCGGCGGCAACCTTCATCTGGTCGCGGAAGCGCATGTAGTGCTCAACGTTCTGACGCGACATGCCGATATCGTTGGCGATCTGATCGACCTCATAGCCCTGCTCGGCGCGGGCCAAGATGCCCGTGCCGCGGAGCCCATGGATGGTGGGGTGGTCGGCATCGTCCGGGTCGATATCCCAGTCGTATTTCTTCACTTGGCCAGCGACCCACTCTTTCCAGCGCTTGCAGACAGTCTTGCCTGCCTCCGTATCGGCCAGCCAACGTCCCCAGCGTGCGCGGAGACCATCCGGGGTGTATTGCGCGGCCTTCGGGGAATAGAGGTACAGATCCCCCCGGTGTCGGGCGATCGGCTTCTTCCAGCGAGAGTTCGTAAACTTCATCGGCGTCTCGGCCCAGCGGTCGAGCTCGAGCGCATCGGCCGTGGCGAGCGGGATATGGAAGGCGCGCCGGCGCTTGCGGGTCTTTTTCGGCCGGCACCAGATGCCGTTGCCGTCGCGATGCTCCTGGCCCATGCGGATCAGATCGCTTCCACGCTGGCACGTCATGACGCCAAGCCGCACCATGCGCACCAGGCCGGGTGAGGTGTTTGCGATAACGTAATCGATCACCCACGATGGCCATGGGACATGCCCGCGGTCAGGGATGTCGAGGTCCTTCACCTTGTCGAAGGGATTGAGCTTGGCGAGGTCGAGCGGGATCGCCCAGTCCCAGATGGTGCGCCCGACCGAGAGCATCTGGTTCGCCATGACCGGCGTTTCTTTCATGGCGTCGCGCGCAGTCTGGACGGCGAGCGGTGTCAGGTCGTTGACGGTCACCATGCCCCAGTTCTCGCGAGACTCGAACCGGCGCATGTGCACTTCGTAGTTGGACTGTGTGCCCTCGGAGTTTTGTTTGAACTCTTCACTCTCGCGGTAGCGCACAATGAGATCGCCGATCGACCCGGGCGGAAAGGCCGTCGGCTCCGACATTTGCCGGCGCTCCACCTCGGCCCAGAAGGCGCCCCATTCTATCCGACAGATCTCAGCCTGCCGCATTGCAGTCGCGATCCGTCGGCATCAGCGGGTTGGCAAGGAGCGTGTGCTTGGCATTAGCCAGCAGGTTGGCATGGCTCTGCATCACGCCCTTGGGCCGACCGGTCGTGCCGCCAGTGTAGGAGATGGCGGCAAGCGTATCCGCGGCGATCGCGCGGAGCTCGGATGGTCCTCATCGAGGGGCGTTGCCGAGCACAAATCGTCCCAATGGACCCATCCGCCTGGAGCGGACTCTGTCCCAAAGTAGACCAGACACTCGAGAGACGGGCATAGTTGCTTCAGCTGGCGGGCCACCTCGAGGTACGCGCCATCGGCGACGATGGCTCGGGCCTCACAGTCATTGATGATGAATTCCAGTTCGCGGACGGCAAGCCGGTAGTTGAGATCATTGAGCACCATTCCTGCCGCGGGAATACCGACCCAACACTCCAGGTGTCTAAAGCTGTTCTGGCCGATTGATGCGATGACGTCACCTGTACGGAGACCGAGGTTGCGCAGACCAGCCGTGAGGCCGCGCACTCTGCGGCCCCATTGCGCGTAGGTGAGGCATGTCTCGCCGTCGACGATCGCTTGAGCGTTTGGACGCGTCGCCAGAGCACGCGTCATTGGCCACGATAAGGTCCCTTGACTCGCCATTGCCCCTCCCATGACCGGATCTCCGGCACCGACGCGACATCGGCTGCCAACGCGGCTGCTAGCCGGCATTCGACCCGCGCCTCGGCCGCAAGAGTACCCCGATCCGTTATACTGAGGTAACTCTATGGCTCAGGATCGGGCGTGTCCGTCGGCTTGGCCCGAAGCCTTGGCGTGATAAGTTACGGCAGCCGTTCATCGTGGAGTAACGACGTGCTGCTTGAAACACTGCTGCCGCTGGGCAAGGTCGACCCCGGCCTACGCGCGCCGGAAATGCCACTCGATCTCCATTCCATCGCCGCCGACGCTCGCCTGCTGGAAGAGATCGGCTATGACGGATTCGTGGTCGAGGAAACCAAGGACGATCCGTTCATCCTGCTGGCGCTGGCGGCCCAGGCGACGCGGACCCTGAAGCTCGGCACGTCGGTCGCGATTGCATTTCCACGCAGTCCGACCGTGATCGCGATGAGCGCGTGGACGTTGCAGAAGCTGTCCCGCGGCCGCTTCACCCTCGGCCTCGGCACGCAGGTGAAGGCTCATATCGAGCGGCGTTTCGGCATGCCCTGGACGCCCGCCGGGCCGTGGATGCGTGAGTACGTGAGGGCGGTTCGCGCGGTCTGGGATTGCTGGCAGAACGGCACGCCGCTCGACGTCAAGGGGCCGCATTACAACATCAATCTGATGGTGCCATTGTTCAATCCTGGCCCGATCGAGCATCCCGCCATTCCCATTCATGTTGCGGCGGTAAACCTGGTGATGTGTCAGGTGGCGGGCGAAGTCGCCGAGGGCATCCGGCCGCATCCAGTATGCACGCCATCTTATATCGAGAAGATTATGCTGCCGGCCGTGCGGTCGGGTGCAGTCAAGGCCAGAAGGTCGCTGGATCGTTTTCAGGTCTGCATGAAGCCGCTGGTCGCCACAGCCGCCAATGAGGCGGAACTGGCGCCCAAGGTGCGCGACGTGCGCGCGCGGATCGCCTTCTATGCCTCGACGCCGCAATATCGAGCCGCGTTCGATCATATTGGTCTGGGCGATCTCGCGGACCGGCTGAAGTTGTTATCGCGGGCGCAACGCTGGGAAGAGATGCCTCAGCACATCAACGACGAGGTCTTGCACACTTTCGCGACGATCGCGACCTACGACACGATCGGCCGCAAGCTCTGCGAGCGCTATGGTGGAGTAGTCACCAACTGCGAGTTCTCGATCGCGGTGAAGAACGATGCTGATCGCGAGCGTCTGCGCCAGCTCGCCAGCGACATGCAGTCCGAGGGTGTCGCGCGCGCCCGGCGCACCATTCTGGGAACCGCAGCCTGATAGCGGCTCGCACGCACCTTCAACCGGAGACAATCGACATGAGACTCGGACGGCTTGGCGTGTGGTACAGCACCGATAAACTCGACGGATCGCAGCTGCGCGATTTCGTGCGCACGGTCGAGAATAATGGCTACTCGACCCTCTGGTACCCCGAATCGCGGGGCTACGAGTCGATGTCGCTGGCGTCCTGGCTGCTGTCGAGCAGCGAGAAGCTGGTGATCGGCAGTTCGATCGCCAACATCTATGCACGCGATTCCTTCACCGCGCAGCGCGCCATGATCTCGCTGAACGCGCTCTACAGCGACCGGTTCGTTCTCGGTCTCGGCGTCAGCCACATTCCGATGGTCGAGGGCCTGCGCGGCCATCGCTACGAAAAGCCGTTGGCGGCGATGGGCGCCTATCTCGACGGCATCAATAAGTTCGCGCCCGCCGGCGAACTGCCGCCAGTCGTGGTCGCGGCACTCGGACCGAAGATGCTGGCGCTGAGCGGTGCCAAGTCGCGTGGCGCTGTCCCGTACAACGTCACGCCGAAGCATACGGCTCAGGCCGCCGCGATCCTCGGGCCTTCGAAGTGGCTCGCGGTGGAGCAGAAGGTCACGCTCGAGACCGATCCGGCGAAGGCGCGGGCGCTCGGGCGCAAGGAACTGTCGCGCTACATGGCGCTGCCGAACTACCGCAACAGCTGGCTGCGCCAGGGCTTCACCGAGGCTGACCTTGCCGACGGCGGTAGTGACCAGTTCATCGATGCGATGGTTCTATGGGGCGACGCCGACACGATCAGGCGGGGCCTGCGGGCGCACTTTACGGCCGGCGCCACGCATGTCTGTCTGCAGCCCGTTCATGCGGATGGCGATTTCGCTACCCGCGACCGCATGCTGGCCGCGCTCGCCGATACCTGAGACGCGCGTGCGCCGTCCTCGCTCAGAGCAGATCGGCGACGGCGTTGCGGTAGCGGCGCATCGCGTCGACATGGTCGGACATGCTCCGGCCGGCCATGCGCTTGTGGTGGTAACCGCCGAAGGTGTTGTGCAGCGTGACATGCGTGACGCCCGCCTTCTTCCAGAAGCTGATTTCCTCGCGCCAGTCCTTTTCGGCGCCTGTGCCGGTTGAGGTCCAGACTTCGAGGCCGACCGAGGCCGGATCCCGTCCCTCGGCTTCTACCAGGCGGCGCAGCTTGTCGAAATCCGCGACGGCCTTGGGTCCCGGCGGTTCAGACAGCATGATCCAGCCGTCACCCCACTTTGCGATCCGCTGCAGCGTCACGTCCACGTGGCCGCCGAACCAAAGCGGAATTTTGCGGCGTGGCGGCAGCGGATTGATGCCGGCGTCTTGGAGGCGGTGCCACTTGCCCTCGAACGTAATGTACGGATCGGCCCACAGCGCTTTCATCACCTGGACCTGCTCCTCGGACCGCTTGCCCCTGGTGTGGAAATTCTCATTGAGGGCGACGAACTCGATCTCGTTCCAGCCCACGCCAATGCCGAACCGGAAGCGGCCGCCACTGAGCACGTCGAGACTGGCAGCCTGCTTGGCGACCAGCACCGTCTGACGCTGCGCGAGGATCAGCACTTGGGTGGAGAGCTCGACCTTCTTCGTGCAGGCGGCGATGAAACCGAACGCCACGAAGGGGTCGTGGAACAGGCCGAGCCCACCGGCACGGCCACTGGCGGGGTTCGTCGGGTTGCCGCCGAGCACGTGGTCCGCCAGCGTCAGACCTTCGTAACCTTCGGCCTCGGCGAGCTCAGCGAATTCGCGCACGATCGGGCCATCGCCACCGATGTCGCCGAAAGGCAGGGCAATTCCGAGATGCATGGTCGCTTCCTTTTTGGCTGGTCGCTGGTTTCCCGCTAATCTATAGATTTCCGCGACGGGTACCATGGCATCGGCATCGACCGGCGCCAGCCAGGAGACGCGCGGTGATCAAGCTCGGATACAAGGCATCGGCGGAGCAGTTCGCGCCGGGCAAGTTGCTGGACTTCTCGTGTCTTGCCGAGGAAGTCGGTTTCGATTCGGTCTTCATCAGCGACCACTTTCAGCCATGGAAGCACGTCGACGGCCATGCGCCCTTCTCGCTGACGTGGCTGGGCGCGCTGGGCGCCAGAACGTCGCGCGTCGTGATCGGCACCAGCGTGCTGACGCCGACTTTCCGCTACCATCCTTCCATCGTCGCCCAGGCGTTCGGCACGTTGGGCGCGATGTTCCCGGGGCGCGTCGTGCTTGGCATCGGCACCGGCGAGGGACTCAACGAAGTGCCTCCGACCGGCCAGCCCTGGCCGGAATTCAAGGAGCGCTTCGCTCGCCTGCGCGAATCTGTCACGCTGATTCGGGCACTCTGGACGCAGGAGCGGGTGAGCTTCGAAGGCCAGTACTACAAGACTGAGAAGGCGACGATCTACGACCGCCCCGACACGCCGGTGCCCATCTATGTCGCAGCCGCGGGTGCCCTCGTGGCGCGGTACGCCGGCCGCTCTGCCGAGGGATTCATCTGTACCAGCGGCAAGAAGCCCGAGCTCTACACCGAGACGCTGTTACCGAAAGTCGCCGAGGGCATCGCGGCGTCGGAGGATCCGTCGCGAGCCTACGATCGCATGATCGAGGTTAAGGTGTCATTCGACACCGACAAGGTGCGAGCGCTCGAACACACGCGCCACTGGGCGGCGCTCGCGCTGACGCCCGAGGAAAAGATGACGGTAGAGGATCCCGTTGAGATGCAGCGCCTCGCTGACGCGCTGCCGCTGGAGCGCGCCGCCAGTCGATGGATCGTGTCCAGCGACGCCGATGAGCACGCCGAGCGGATCGGTTACTATGTCGGTCTCGGTTTCCGGAATCTGGTGTTCCACGCGCCGGGACCAGACCAGGCGCGCTTTCTGAATCTCTACGGCGAGCACGTGCTGCCGCGGCTGCGCAAGCGTTTCGGCTGAGTGCGCGGGACCTGCCGATGATGCGCAGCAACGCCCTCGAGATCCTCGCCATCCCAGGCATTCCGCTGGTGCATAAGGACGACGATCTCGTCGCCTTGATCGGCGATGGGCTGGCGCGCGGTGATATCGTGCCACGTGGCGGCGATGTCTTCGTGCTGACGCAGAAGATCGTCTCCAAGGCCGAAGGTCGCATGGTCGATCTCGCGACTGTCGAACCCTCGGCCGAAGCGATTGAACTCGCCGGCAACGTCCAGAAGGATCCGCGCCTGGTCGAACTGATCCTGTCGGAGTCGGTGCGCGTCGTGCGGGCAAGGCCCGGCGTCCTGATCGTCGAGCACCGGCTGGGCTTCGTGATGGCCAATGCAGGTATCGACCAGTCCAACGTGGCCTCGCCCGATGACCCCCAGCGAGCCCTGCTACTGCCGGTCGATCCCGACGGAAGCGCAGAGATGTTGAGGCGGCGCCTGTCGCTAAGGTTCGGCGTGCCAGCGGCGGTGATCATTAGCGACAGTTTCGGCCGTGCTTGGCGGCGCGGCACCTGCGGTGTTGCGATTGGAGCCGCCGGCCTCCCGTCGCTGATGGATCTACGTGGCTCGCTCGATCTGTTCGGCCGCAAGCTTCAGGTCAGCATCACCGGGCATGCGGATGAGATCGCCGCTGCAGCGTCGCTCGTGATGGGGCAGGGTGCCGAAGGCCAGCCTGTCGTGATCGTGCGCGGTCTGACATGGCACGGTCCCGACAATGGTGCGTCCGAGCTGGTGCGCCCAGCCGCCGAGGATATGTTCCGATGAGCAAACGACTTGTCGTGGCGCTGTCCGGTGGGGTAGGCGGGGCCAAACTGGCGCTCGGTCTGAGCCTCGTCTTGCCGGGCGACGAACTGCTCGTGGTCGCCAACACCGGCGATGACTTCGAGCATCTTGGACTGAGCATTTCGCCCGATATCGATACGCTGGTCTACGCTCTCGCGGGCATCGACAATCCCGTCACCGGGTGGGGCCGGCGTGACGAGACTTGGTCGTTCATGGACAGCATCGGCGCGCTCGGCGGCGAGGACTGGTTTCGGCTCGGAGATCGCGATCTCGCCCTGCATGTCGAGCGCACGCGTCGCCTGCGCTTGGGCCAGACACTGTCCGAGGTGACATCAGACATTTGCCGGCGCCTCGGCATCGGTGCCCGTGTGGTGCCGATGAGCGACGACCGCGTGCGCACCCGAGTGCGCGGCGAGACGGGCTGGATCGACTTCCAGGACTACTTCGTGCGCCAGCAGTGCCGGCCGATTGTCCATGAGCTGGCTTTCGAGGGCGCAAGGCTGGCCCGGCCACAAGCCGACATCGTGGCGGCGCTGCGCTCGGGCGAGGTGCGAGCCGTGATCATCTGTCCGTCCAATCCCTTCATCAGCGTCGAGCCGATCCTGGCGATCCCCGGCATGCGCGATGCGATCAACGCGAGCCGCGCGCCGGTTGTCGCGGTGTCGCCAATCATCAGCGGGCGGGCTGTCAAGGGCCCGACCGCGAAGATGATGCGCGAGCTCGGCCTCGAGGCCAGTGCCGCCAGCGTCGCCGCGCGCTACGGCGACCTGCTCGACGGCTATGTCGTCGACCACGCCGACGCCAATGGGATCGGCAACGTCGGCGCGCGGGTCACGATCGCCAGAACCCTGATGAAGAGCCTGCATGACCGGACGACGCTGGCGCGCGTGACGCTCGAGGCGGCGGACGCACTGGCCTCGCGGCGATGAATGACATCTGGGCGATCATTCCGGTCAAGGAGTTCAATGGCGCCAAGCATCGGCTGTCGGGCCTGCTGTCGCCGCCAGAGCGCCGTCTTCTCGCCGAGACCATGCTGGCGGACGTGCTCGACGCCGTTGCCGGCTGCCGGCTTCTGGCCGGCGTGATGATCGTCACGCTCGATCTACACGCGAAGACTCTTGGCGAAAAGCTTGGTGCGCGGATCATGACCGAGGGCGCGCGAGACGGACAAACCGGCAGCGTGAATGCCGGCCGCCGGATTCTCGCGCGCGAAGGGCGTGGCGGCATGATCACGGTGCCCGGAGACATTCCGGCGGCCCGCGCCGGCGAAATAGACGCGGTGTTATCGGCGCATCTCGCAGCGCCCTCTTTCACGATCTCGCCGGCGCATGACGATCTCGGATCCAATGCCGTCGTCTGCTCGCCGCCGGAATCGGTGCCGCTTCGCTTCGGCGATAACAGCTACTTTCCACACCTTGAAGCTGCGCGTCTTCGGGGCATTGAGCCGACTGTGATCCGTCAGCCCGGAATCGCAATGGATATCGACCATCCGGTCGATCTGGCGCTTTTCCTGCGCATGCCGCAGTCAGCCGGCACTCGTACCCGCACGCTGCTCGACGAACTTGGCGTGCCTGCGCTGTTGGCCGGGCGGGGTATCGGTTAAAGCGCGACGGGATTGAGGCGTGTAGTCATGAATCCATCTTGAAGCTTCTGCGTTGTCCGCTCCGCCCCTGTAAGCGGAAATTGGATGCGCAGGCCGGCCATGTCCGCTAAGAGCCACGCGTGGAAACGGGCATGCGCGTCCCTCATCAGTGATGTTTACATCCAAGAAGGCGCGCGTATGCTTGCGGCCTTACGATGGCCAGCAGCGTGAGAGTTCCGTTAGACGAAACCGCCGACGCAGGTGACAGTCGACGCCGGCATCTGCGAGGGCAACACGATGATCACGAAATTCGACAGCTCCTATTACGGCACGGTCGACATGGAGAATCTGGGCTACGCCGGAACCCCGATCAACGAGCGCCGCTATTCGAAAGCGGAATTGGGCGGTGCGCTGCACAAGGTCGTCGAGTATGCCAAGTGGATGGATGAGCGCGGCTACGACACGTTCTGGATGGCCGAGCACCATTTCCAGCCGGAAGGCACGGAGCTGATCCCGAATCTTTTGATGATGGCGATGCACGTGTGCGGGGTGACGAAGAACCTGCGCATCGGCTGCGGCTTCAATGTCGTGCCGATGTGGCACCCGCTGCGCCTCGCGGAAGACTATGCGATGGCCGACATCCTGACCGGTGGCCGGGTGATCTTCGGCGTCGCGCGCGGCTATCACACCCGCGAGGTCGAGACGTTCGGCGCGCCGCTGCTCGACCAGAACGCCAACCGCGAATTGTTCGAGGAAGGCGTTGATATCCTGTTCAAGGCGTTCGAGGGCAAGCCGTTCTCGCACAAGGGTAAGTACTATACGATCCCGCCGGAGGTGCCGTATCGCGGCTATACGCTCAAGGAGATCACGCTGGTGCCGGCGCCGGAGCGCCTGCCGGTCGAATGCTGGCAGCCGATCCAGAGCGGCTCGGAGCGGGCCTTCGACTTCATGGCCAAGCACCGCATGTGCGGCATCATCGGCGGCGGCTCTGCGGAGGGCGGCGCCGTCGAGCGGCACATGATCGGCTTCCAGGCCGCCTATGCGCGCCGCGGCATCCAACTCGCGCTCGGCGAGCGGCTTGCGCTGGGCTTCCAGTTTCACATCGCGAAGAGCCGCGAGGAGGGTATGAGGGAGGCGGCCAAACATTACGAGGAGAACATGAAAATGTTTGGCGAGTTGCGCCTCGTGCGGGCGCTGACCGACGAGCAGATCGCAGCGATGCGCGATCCACGGCTCGCCGCCACGACGAAATTGCCGGGCATCGAGGACGCAGTGAAGGCCGGCGGCTTCCTGACCGGTACGCCCGCCGACATCATCGAGCAATTGAAGGCCGTTGAGAAGCGCTATCCGGGCGTCGACCGGGTGGTGTGCGCCACGCCGCTTGGGACCCCCCTCGAGGTCCAGCTCGAAGACCTGGATCGATTCGCGAAGGAGGTCATACCCTCCTTCCGCCCGGCCAAGGTCCCCGCAGCGGCGGAGTAGTACAGCGCAGGCGGCGCGCCGCGCTAGACAACCCCCTCCTGGCGCAGGCGTTTCGCTTCATCAGGCTCGACCCCGCACAGAGATTCAAGCAGCGCGTCTGTGTGCTCGCCCAGCAGCGGCGGACGACTGACCGCGACGGGTGAATCCGACAATTTGATCGGGCAGCCGACCGTCTGATAGGTGCCGCGGGTCGGGTAGTCCACGTCGACGATCATCTCGCGCGCCTTGAGATGCGGATCGGCCAGCACCTCGCCGGTGTCCTGGCAGGCGCCGCAGGGAACGCCCGCATCCCCCATCAGGCGCATGACTTCGTGCTTGCTGCGCTGGCGCGTCCACGCCTCGACGATGGCATTGAGTTCTGTCCGATGATCCCAGCGCGCTTCCACAGTCTTGAAGCGCGCGTCCTCGGTCAACTCCGGCTGCCCCAGCACCTTCGCCGCCGCCGGCCACATCTGCTGCTGCGCGTAGAGGAAGACGTAGTCATTCGGGCCGCCCGGCGCGCAGGGGTAGGTCGTGCCGGGCACGTTGCGCCCGAGCTGATTACCCTGGCGCGGCATCGGATGGCCGAAGCGCTGGTGGTCGCGCAGGCTCACCCGCACCAGGTTGACGACCGCGTCCTGCATGGACACCTCGACCTGCTGGCCGCGGCCGGTCGCATGGCGCTGCTGCAGCGCGGCCAGAATGCCGATCGCCATGTGCATGCCGGTGCCGGAATCCCCGATCGCCGGATAGAGATAGGTCGGCGGATTTTCGGGGAAGCCGGTGACACTCATCGCCCCGCCCATGGCCTGTGCGACCGGCTCGAAGCTTTTGAATCCGCTGTAGGGCCCGTAGGTGCCGAAGCCCTTGATGGTGGCGTAAATGAGCCGCGGGTTGATCTTGGACAGCGCTGTGTAGCCGAACCCGAGGCGATCGAGCGCTCCGGGGCCGAAATTCTCCACCAGCACGTCCGACTGGGCGATGACCTTCCGGAACAGATCCTTACCGGCGTCGGTCTTGAGATTGAGCGTCAGGCTGCGCTTGTTGGCGTTGAGGATCAGGAAGAACAGGCTGTCACTGTTCTTCTTGTCGCGCATATTCACCCGCGCAATGTCGCCGCCATTCGGCTCCTCGAGCTTGATCACGTCGGCACCGAGGAAGCCGAGAATCTGCGTGCAGGCGGGCCCCGCCTGGTTGTGCGTCATGTCGATGATGCGGATGCCTGACAAGGCCTTGTCCATGGTCGCGCTCCGGATGGAGGGAATGGGATGATCAAGTATCAGCGGTTAGGGCGGATTGGGCTAGAGTAATCGATGGGGAGTGCCATGACGGTCCGTTATAGCTCTCGCGACCGCTCCACACTTTTCCGGACCATGCTCTAACCGGCCGCCGCCTTCTTGCGCGGCGGTGTGAGCACAACCGGCTCCAGATCGGCCGCGATCATCGATGCCGCGCGACGATCTTCCGGCACCGGCCGATAGAGAGTGTCGCGTTGCATCGGTTCGCGGCCAATCGAGCGGATCAGCGCTTCCATGTCGAGAGGCGGAAACTCCTGGCCGTGCTGGGTGCCGGCGGCGCGCGAGATGCTCTCGTTCATCAGCGTGCCACCGAGATCGTTGGCGCCGGACTTCAGGCAGACTGCGGCGCCCGCCGGCCCCATTTTCACCCAGGACGTCTGGATGTTGGGGATCAGCGGATGCAGGGCCAGCCGCCCCACTGAATGCATGATCACGGCTTCGCGGAACGTCGGGCCGGGGCGCGCCATGCCGAGGCGGTACATCGGCGCTTCCATGTGGACGAAGGGAAGCGGCACGAACTCGGTGAAGCCGCCGGTTTCGGCCTGCAAGTCGCGCAGCGCGAGGAGATGTCTCGCCCACGAATCCGACGTTTCGACGTGCCCATACATGATGGTCGAGGTGGTACGTAGTCCCGCCCGGTGGGCGGCGCGCTGCACGTCGAGCCATTGCCCGGTGTTGATCTTGTCGGGGCAGATGATGGCGCGCACTTCATCGTCGAGGATTTCGGCCGCCGTTCCGGGCAGGGTGCCGAGACCGGCCTCCTTCAGCTTCGCGAGGAACTCGTGGATCGGTAGTCCGAGTGTGGCCGCACCTTGTGTCACCTCCAGAGCCGAGAAGGCGTGGATGTGCATCTTGGGAAGGACCGCCTTGATCGCCCGGCAGATCGCTTCGTACGTGGCGCCGGTGTAGTCGGGATGGATGCCGCCTTGCAGGCAGACTTCCGTCGCGCCGCGATCCCACGCCTCAATCGAGCGACGCGTAATTTCCTCGATGGCGAGATCATAAGGTGAGCCGCGCAGATCCTCATGCGTGCGGCCTTTCGAGAAGGCGCAGAACTTGCATCGGAAGTAGCAGATGTTTGTGTAATTGATGTTGCGGTTCACGACGTAACGCACGACGTCGCCGCTGACCGCGCGTCGCAGCGCGTCGGCCGCCTGCGTGACGTGCCGGTAGTCGGCGTCGCGAGCCGCGAACAGGCGCACGATGTCGTCCGAGGCGAGCCGTTCGCCTGATGTGGCACGCTCGACGATTCTCGCGATACCGGCGTCGACGGCGCGGGCGAGCACCAGCGGCGCCGGTGGCGGTTTGGTGTTGCCCGATGCCCAGTCGTCGCCGCGCGCGAAGCCTTCAGCGTCGCTCATGCGCCGCACGCGGGTGGCTATGTCGGGAGCCAGCCACGTATCGGCGACGCGCACGTAGGAGGGGTAGACGGGCAGACGGTTCACCAGCAGCTTGCCGGCGTCCGCGCTCTTGCGTGCGAGTTCGGCAATGGCAGGCCACGGCGCTTCGGGGTTCACGTGATCGGGCGTGACCGGCGAGATGCCGCCCCAGTCGTTGAGCCCGGCGTCGATCAGCTTTTGATAGACTCCGAGCGATAGATTTGGCGGCGCCTGGATATTCATGCCGGGCCCGAGAACCAGACGCGCCGTCGCGATGGTCCACAGCAGGTCGTCGAGATCGGGTTCCTCGGATCTGGCGAGCTTGGTGTCGGGCTTGGCCCGGAAGTTCTGGACGATGACTTCCTGGATATGACCATGGGTGGCGTGCAGATCCCGGATCGCCCCCAGCGCGTCGATCCGCTCGTCGCGTGTCTCGCCGATGCCGATCAGGATGCCGGTCGTGAAAGGAACCTTCAGTTCTCCGGCCAGACGAAGGGTCTCCAGCCTGACCGCAGGATGTTTGTCGGGAGAACCGTAATGAACGCCGCCCTGCCCGCAGAGCCGCTCGCTGGCTGACTCCAGCATGATGCCCTGGCTGGCCGTCACCTCGCGCAGGCCGGCAATCTCCTGGCGGGTCATCACGCCCGGATTGGCATGCGGCAGCAATCCGGTCTCGCGCAGCACAAGCGCGCACATCGCTGTGAGATAGGAGATCGTCGTTTCATGGCCGAGCGCCTTCAATGCGTCGCGCGCGGCCTGGTATCGCAGCTCCGGCTTGTCGCCCAGCGTGAACAGCGCTTCGGTGCAACCTGCGGCCGCGCCAGTGCGCGCGATGGCGAGCACCTCGTCGGGTGAGAGGTAGACGGGCTTGCCCGCGCGCGGCACTTGCGCGAACGTGCAGTAGTGACAGACGTCCCGGCAGAGTTTGGTGAGCGGAATGAAGACCTTGCGCGAGTAGGAGATCAGGCGGCCATGCGCGGAATCGCGTAAGGCCGCGGCTTCTGCTATCAGTTCGGCCAGCGGCGCATCGAACCGCTTCCGCGTCGCCTGTCTACTGGCCGCCCTCATGATCCATCGTCTCCGCCCTCAGAGTGCCGCATGTCGTCGCGGACCTCTTTGCCGCCACCCGCTAGCGGCGCATGCTGACCTATCGACGCGAGCGATGCAATGCAAGGAAGGACGCACCAAATGCTGATCGGCTTCAACGCACCGACCGCCGGACCCCTGTCGACCTCGAATAATCTTACGAAGATCGTCGTTGGCGGCGAGGCGATGGGCTTCGACTACGCGACGTTCAGCGACCACGTCGTGATTCCGACCGCGATCGCGGCCGAATATCCCTATAGCGCCTCCGGGGAGTTCCCCAGCGGCGCCCGCGGCGAGCGGCACGAACAGCTGACGGAGATCGCCTGGATCGCCGCGAAAACGACGCGCCTGCGTCTCGTGACATCTGTCATGGTGGTGCCGCATCGACCAGCCGTGCTGACCGCCAAGATTCTCTCGACCATCGACGTTCTCTCGGGTGGCCGGCTGACGCTCGGTATCGGTGCGGGGTGGATGCGCGAGGAGTTCGAGGCCATCGACGCGCCGGACTTCGATGTGCGGGGAACAGTGACCGACGAATATGTGCGCGCCTTCGTTGAACTCTGGACGAAGGATGCGCCGAAGTTTGACGGTAAGCATGTCCGATTCTCCAATATCCGCTTCGAGCCGAAGCCCGTGCAGAAGCCGCATCCGCCGATCTGGGTCGGAGGTGAGAGCGGTCCGGCGCTGCGGCGGGCTGCCCGTATCGGCGATGCTTGGTACCCTATCGGTACCAACCCGCAGAATCCGCTCGATAGCCTGACGCGTTTCAAGACCCAGGTGGATCGCCTGCGCAAGATGACCGCCGAAGCGGGTCGCGATCCGAAGTCGGTTGGCCTGAGCTTGCGCTGCACGGTGTTCGGAGAGACCGCGCCACCGCAGGCCGGTGACGGCGAACACCGTCTGCTCGCCGGTCCGCCGGCGCTCGTCGCCGCTGACATCAGGGCGCTGCGCGACATTGGTGTCGGCTGCATCGATTTCGGATTCGGCGGTTCGACAGCCGATGAAGTCCTCACGGCTATGCAGAAATTCAGGGCCGAGGTCTTGCCGCTCGTCTAGGAGCGATTCCCGGAAGCGGGGAGCTCGCCGTCGACACGGACCCTAATGGGCTGGATCCAGCACGACCACCGGTATTTCGCGCTCGGTCTTGAGTTGATAGTCGGCGTAGGGCGGCCAAAATTCGAGCGCCTTTTTCCAAAGTCGGAGGCGTTCCTCGCCCGCCGTTGTCCTGGCCCGCGCGCTCATCTTCTTGGTCCCAACTTGTACTTCGACCTCCGGGTTCGCGAGAATGTTGCGATACCACCCGGGGTGCTGGGGTGCGCCTCCCTTTGAGGCGATTACGAAATAACTGTCGCCGTCCGTTCCGTAAAACAGCGGGAATATGAACTTATCGCCAGACTTGCGGCCGATGGTGGTCAGCAGCAGCGCCGGCGCTGTGATCTCACCTCGCTGGGGCACGGTTACCTTATACAGGTGTCCGTCGGTTCCGCCGCTAGCAAGATAGCGGTTCGCGTGCTCGACCATCCAGTCCGGTAGGTTCGGAGCGAGTTTCGCTTCAGCCATCGTGCCCTCCTTCGAAGCTTCAGAGACATACCATCGGGCGCCGGATCGGCCAATTCCGGATTCAAAAGCAAGCCGATTTGGCGCTTAGAGAGTGGCGACATTGTTGTGTTGCGATGGATAAGTCGAAGCGGCAGTCGCGGGCACCCAGAGCGAATCGAAGCCGCGCTCCTCCAGCGCCCACGCAAATTCGGTTGGCGACGTCGAGTAGTCGGTGAAAAAAATGGCCGCGCCGATGCAGATCGTTCTGCCCCTCGTGGCGTCGCTCGCGGACCAGGTGGCCGGCGATGAAATTCGTGTCGCTATCTATCGGTCGTGGTGACCTTTGGAGGTCTCGGCCACCGCGCCTCCGCGCGCGGCAATACCTTCTCGATTAGCAGACGGGTCTGGGCCAGGATGGCATCGTCATCGCCACCTAGTGGCCGCAAAATGAACTTCGACACGCCGGCGTCGACATATTCGGCGACGCGCGCGAGGATCGCGTCGGCGTCGCCGACCACGAATGCATGAGTGGCGTCGCGTTCGGTGCGCTTGGCGTAGGCATCCATCGCTCTGCCGATGCCGGGCGCGTCTCGGCTGCCGAAGTGGAACGCGAAGCCGGCGCCATAATGATCTTCGTCGATTGATCGGTCGGCTTCGGTGGCGGCGACCTTGATCGCGGCCACGACGCGGCCGGCCTCAGCCGGCGGGTCGCCGCCAGCTAGCCACCCGGTGCCGATGCGTGCAGTGCGGCGGATTGCTGCGTCGCTCGAGCCACCGATCCACATCGGCAGGTCGGGCTGCACGGGGGTCGGCGCGATTGTGGCGTCCTTCAGTTTGTAGAAGGCACCGCTGAAGTCGACCGACTCCTCTCGCCACAGGCGGCGGATGATCTCGAGGCACTCGTCGGTCTTGCGACCGCGCGTCTTAGTGTCTATGCCGAGCGCCTCCCACTCGGGCGCCAGCGGGCTGCCAATGCCGAAGGCCGGCAGTAGGCGGCCCTCCGACAGCACGTCGATGGTGGCGCACTGCTTAGCCAGCAGCACGGGGTCGCGGAACGCCAGCGACACGACGTTCATGCCGAAACGCATGCGCCGCGTGCGCCCTGCCAAAGCCGCCATCGTCGTCATTGATTCAAGGAACGGCTGACGGCTGACGATCCGATCAGTCTGCCAGATCGAATCCACGCCACCGGCCTCGCACATGTCGATCCAGCGCCAGTACGCCGCCGCGCCAGAAAACGGAAACTCCGCACAGCCAAGTCCGATCCCGACACCCATGCGCCGTTCTACCTTCCGATCTAGGCCGCCGCGGCTGCGGCTTTGACGCGCGGCGCCACGTCTCGCACAAACCGTTCGAGACTGCCGTTCATCTGCTCTGGCCGCATACCTGGCGGCACTGCCCAGGTGACGAGGTCGGTGATGCCGTATTCGCGCACGAAGGATATCAGCTCCGTGACGCAGTGCTCGACGTTGCCCACCACCCATGACTGCGGGATGCTGGCCTCGCGCGTGTTGCCTGAAACGCCGCCGGCCGCGCTTTCGTCCTTGTTGAAGCTGCGATAAACTTGGCCGCGATAGCGCTCGGCGGCGCGTACGGCCGGCCACTCGCGCTCGGCGTCATCGGTCACGAGGCAGGAGCGGATAATGCCGACGCGATAGCTGTCTGGGTTGCGGCCCGACGCCTTCAGCGTCGCGCGCCACGGATCGAGCACCATTGACCGCGCGCCCTGCGGGAGGAAGTTGCTGTTATTGCGTGCCGCACGCTGCGCACCTGGCTCCGACATCGCAGCGATCCAGAGCGGCGGGCCACCTGGTTGCACGTAGCGCGGTCTGATCACCACGTCGTCGAAATCGTAGCGTTTGCCGTGGAAACTGAACTTCTCGGCAGTGAAGCAATGGCGCAGCACCTCGATGCCTTCGTCCGTCAGCGACACGCGGCGCGAGACGGGCAGACCGAAGCCGCGGAATTCGTGCGGCGCATAGCCCATGCCGACGCCGACCTCGATGCGGCCGTTGCTGATATTGTCGAGCACTGCGAGGTCCTCGGCCAGCCGCACCGGATGGTTGAACGGTAGTAGGCAGACATCGCTCGATAGCCGCACACGCTTGGTACGCGCAGCTATCGCACCCGCCATCGGCACCCACGACGGCAGGTAGCCGTCATCGAGGAAGTGGTGCTCGGTGAACCACACGAGATCGAGTCCGAGCTCGTCGAGCATGACCACCTGGTCCATGATCGCGGCGTACAGGCTCGGCATGTCCAAGCCCGAGTCCGGCGTGTTGCGGAAATCGTAAACGGTGCCGATGCGAAGGGGTGGACGCATGACGCTTGTTCTCCGATGGTCAGGATGTTTGCGTGGAGCGGCACTGGAGTGGTGCGCTCCCGGGAGTGATCGCGCAGTGTCCCCGCTTGCTGGCGCGTTGTCCATTCGCCCGCTCACGCCTCAGTTCAGCCGCGCAGCCCTGGCCATCACTTCGATGGCCTCGGGCTGGCCCGATCGGACGCTAAGCGAATCCGCGCCGCTGTCCTGCCAGGCGCGGTGGCGTTCGCGGATGCGCGCCGGCGCACCGACCAGACGGAGTCGTAACCCAGCTCTTCAGCGCGCTGCCCGAGTGCGGCCGGCACGTCCAGATGTGCGCCCGAATAGCGATTGTCAGACCAAGCTTCATCGTCGTTGTCCTCCGTGGCTCGAGGATACGAAGGGGCGCCTCGCTTGAACAGGTATCGGCGCTTGCCGGGAAGTTGCCATGAACGGCGGGTCCCCGATAGCCTCGCCGCGTGCCATGATAGCGTTTGGAAGGCGACGATCGAACGCGCTGCGCGATCCAGGAAGGAACCGCCGTCATGAAATTCGCCCTGCACTTTGGCAACAACACGTTCTTCGATCCTGAAGGGGCGCGCCGTCTGGTGCGCTTGGCGGAGGGGGCCGGTTTCGATTCGGTGTTCGCTGTCGAGCACGTCGTGTTTCCCGACAACTACAAGAGCGTCTATCCCTATGCGCCGGGCGGCCGACTGCCAGGCAGTCCATCGACGAAACTGCCCGATCCGCTGATCTGGCTGACATGGGTCGCCGCTGCAACCACGCGGCTGCGCTTCATGACGGCCGTGATTATCCTGCCGCAGCGCAACCCGCTGGTGCTGGCCAAGGAGGTCGCCACGCTCGACTATCTCAGCGGCGGCCGGATCGAACTCGGCATTGGGGTCGGTTGGCTAAAAGAGGAGTTCGAGGCACTCGGCATTCCTTTCGAGCGTCGTGGCAAACGCGCCGATGAGTATGTTGCGGCCATGCGCGCATTGTGGGCCAGCGACGGTGCCAGCTTCAATGGCGAGTTTGTGAAATTCGACAAGGTCAGCTGCAATCCGAAGCCGATCGCGAAATCGGTGCCGATCGTCGTCGGTGGCCACTCGGAAGCGGCCGCCCGCCGCGCCGGCCGCCTGGGCGACGGCTTCTTCCCGTCGATCGGTGCCCGGGTGGACACCATGCCGTTGCTCGACATCGTGCGCCGTTCGGCCGAGCAGGCCAGCCGCGATCCGGCGATGGTGGAATTGATCCTCGGCTGCCCCGGCGCGCTGCCGAATTCCGGCTCCGACCCGCGCGCGGCCGTCGAGGAGCGCATCGCGCGGGGCGCGGGCCGCCTTGCGCTGCCAGTGACGGCGTTCCTGCCCGATCTCGAAACGACGCTGGCCCGCTTCGGCGAGGAGATCATCAAGCCTTACGCGAATGCGTGAGAGGACGCGCATCAGACTCTTTAGAGCGCCGTCACGAGGGCCGCGCTTTCATCCAGCATGGGCAAAATCGAGTCTCGGGGCTTGGGCGGAAGCATCAGGACGACCCGATCAACGCCGGCGTCACGGTAGCGTTTCAGCACCTCTAAGTCTCGGGGCGCCCCGAAGACGTTGAAGGAGAGCGACGCGGGATCGCGGCCAGCGTCCTTTGCCATTTGACGGAATTGCGGCAGCACCTCGAGCGGATCCAGCGCGCGCCCGCCGATCGGAATCCAGCCGTCGCCGTAGGCGATCGCCCGTCTTGCTGCGTGGGGGAATGCGCCCCCGACAACGATGGGCGGGTGAGGTTTTTGAACCGGTTTGGGCCACTGCATCATGGGTTCGAACTTGACGAATTCGCCGTCGAATGCCGCCGTCGACTGCGTCCAGATTTGCTTCATCGCCTGGATCCGCTCACGCATCAGCTTGAAGCGGGTTGCAAACGCAGTGCCGTGATTGGCCATCTCCTCCTCGTTCCAACCCCCGCCAACGCCGAAAATGAACCGGCCCGAGGAAAGCTGGTCGACGGTCGATACCTCCTTGGCGGTGTGGATTGGATCACGCTCGACGACAAGACAGATTCCTGTCGCAAGCTTGATGGTTTTCGTCACCGCGGCGGCAGCAGCTAGCGAGACGAACGGATCGTAGCTATCGTAATAGTACTTCGGCAGCTCAGCGCCGCCGGGCCACGGCGATTTGCGACTGGTGGGAATGTGACTGTGCTCCGGCAACCACAATGACTCGTAACCTCGCGCCTCCGCCGCCACGGCAAGGTCATGCGGTGGAATCGAGTAGTCCGTCGGAAACATCGTAAGCCCGACATGCATGTTCAGTGCTCCTCGGTCGCGGCCAGCGCTCCATCGCACGCGCCCGCACGTGGTGGTCGTACTCATAAGGGGCGAACCAATGTCCTTCTCAACTCTATCAGAGAGATGAGCGGACGTACGGCTGTTTGTCGCAACGCTGGCCCTCATCGCAGCGACGGCTTGTCGAGCTTCGCGCATTGGGCGGGATTACAGGATCTCGGAGTGCAACGATCGGGACTTACGCCATTACGGTCGCAACAGTCTCTAGGCTTGACCATCATAGTCGGCCTCGTCAGCGCCCACGGACAGGTTGCCCCAGCTCGTCACCCGCTCCAGGCGGACCGCAATGACGGGCGCTTCGGCGATCTGCATCGCCGCCAACTGGCGGTACCGAGACCGCAGCAGCTCCTGCGCGCGATCGTGCTCGGTCCCGGCGCGCAGGATCTCAGCCCGTCCGCGCAACATCACCCAGCCAAGCCGGGTCCAGTCTTCGTCGTACCGATCAACCACGATAGCGACCATCGGGTTGCGCTCGATATTGCGGACGCGCTTGAGTGCTGGTCCAGCCACGCGCTTCGGCTTCTCGTCGATGGTGATGTAAAGGGTGCCTTGCGAAATCGTAAAGCACACCGGCACGACGTGCGGAATCGCCCGGCTATCGGCCGTGGCAAGATGCCCGACCCGTCGCGTCAATAGGAACCTGCGCTCGTGGTCTGACAGCACGTGATGGTCCGCCGCGCGATGACTGTCAATCGCGCCGATACTGCACGGCTTGGCTCGACTTCGCCACACAGATGCGCGGTTGCTCGTAGGGCCGTGAGCGCCGGATCGGAGCGCCTCGATCGGTTGAGCGCTCGATTTCGATTGCCCACTCTTCGGCACCGCGCCGTCGGATGAACGTGTTCGCGACGTGCTCGTTTTTCCTCCTGACCTGAACGCGCCAGCTCCCCGACTTCAGCTTCGTAAGGCCTCCTCGAGTCCGCCTCTCAAAACGCATCGAGTAGATCAGGGCTGAGTTAGCACGCAATACGCGAAAACCGAAATCGAGTTTTGCAAACGGTCCAGAAGTGGCTGGAATTAGCCGGATTGGATTGGGGGTGGTTTGCAAAACCAGGTGAGGAAAATCAAATAGGTAGCCCAGAAATCGTTGTGCTACCGTTACACCATTCCCCATTGGATTTTCCGAACAAATTCAATTGGTTAAGGAATAGTCCGGGCGGCTGCGATGCGCTGTGAAGCGCAAATCAGGGCCTCCGCGCCGACCTTCTACTCGCTCCCTGCCGACCTTGGCAAGCGTGACGGGCGCGGAGGCGGATAAGCTGACGGCAGCCGCCCAGATCGGGTTGTCTGAGAGAACTGACGCGCTTGGAGACCATTGGATGAAAGTCAGGACGATCCTCGGGCTAATTGGCGCAGCCGCGATTGCGCTTGGGCTTGCGACCAGCGCGTTGGCCGAGGACAAGGTCGTCAAGATCGGCGCCGTGTTTCCGATGAGTGGCGGCTCCGCGGCGATCGGTACCCATGTCAAGGCCGCGTTCGATGTGGTGCTCGACATCGTCAACAACGCCCATCCCGAACTCGGCAATCTGCCACTCGCCAGGAACGCAGGCCTCGCCGGCCTCGGCGGCGCAAAGGTCGAGATCGTCTACGCCGACAACGAGGGCAGCCCCGCGGTTGGGCAGAACCAGACGCTGCGCCTGATCACGGAAGAGAAGGTGGTCGCGCTCACCGGCGCCTATCAGTCCGGGATCACGCTGACATCGAGCGCGGTCGCCGAGAAGCACGGCATACCCTACGTCAACGGCGAGTCGATTGCGGCCAACCTCACCGAGCGTGGCTTCAAATGGTTCTTCCGCACCACGCCGCTCGCCTCCGACTTCGCAAAGGTGTTCTCGGATTTCCTGACCGACATGAAGGCCCAGGGCGCCAAGGTTGACAGCATCGCGCTGGTGCACGACAACACCGAATACGGCACCTCGGTCGCCAACGCCATCACCTCTACCTTCAAGGACAACGGCCTTGGCGTTCCGCTTGACGTGGCCTATCGGTGGAATGGGACCGACGTGCAGAGCCAGGTGCTGCAGCTCAAGGAGAAGAAGCCCGACGTCGTCGTGATGATCTCCTATACCCCGGACGCGATCCTGTTCGCCAAGACCATGCAGGCCCAGGACTACAAGCCCGGCATCCTGCTCGCCGACGATGGCGGCTATTCCGACCCCGATTTCATCAAGGCAGCAGGCAAAATTTCGCAAGGCGTCTTCAACCGTTCGTCCTTTAGCCCTGGGCCTGCCGGCTCGCCGACCGCGATCATCGCCGACATGTACAAGACGAAGAGCGGCGTCGAGATGGACGACACGGTGGCGCGCGAGATGCAGGGTCTCTTCGTGCTGCTCGATGCCATCGACCGCGCCGGCTCGACCGAGCCTGCGAAGATCCAGGCGGCGCTGAAAGCAACCGACCTCAAGGCGGATCAGCTTGTGATCGGCTATAACGGCGTCAAGTTCGACGACAAGGGCCAGAACATCCTGGCCTCGGGCCGTATCATCCAGCTCCAGGACGGCGAGAACTATGTCGATGTCTGGCCGAAGGAGGGCGCGAAAAAAGCGCCGATGCTGCCGTACAAGGGCTGGTAGTCGCGCGGGCTCCATGTCGGCGGCGAGCGGGAGATGTTCGCGTTGGCGGTGCGTTGATGAGCCACTACACCATCACTGCGCCGCCGGCGACGTCAAAAACGATCCCCGTGATCCACGCTGCGCGATTGGAGGCGAGGTACAGCGCAGCCTCGGCAACATCATCAGGATCGCCAAGGCGAGAGAGGGGATGTTGCTCAGCCATGTTGTGTTGCACGGTTGGCTGGACCGTAGGCGAGATCGATCTGGCCTGATTCGACGAATTGCCCCGTGGGGGTCTCCGTCACCGCAACATGGATGTACTGAATCGGCGATCCGAGCGACTCATGCACCGCCCTGGTAAGCTCAAGCGCCAAGTTTCGTTTCTTTTCGGCGGATAGTCCCGACTGAATGTTGCACTGGATGTACGGCATGTCTTGCTCCCTTGACGAACGCGATTGGCAGTAGGTGCTGTCGCTCTTCGCGTTCAGTTCGAACGTTGTTTCAGCGCGGCTTCGCCGGCGAGGTCCTCGCCGTTAGGTCCCGCGACATAGTCGGGAAGCAGCTCACCGCCTTCCATGAATTGATTCCCCGCATGCTCGCGGATTAGGATGAGGATCGAGCTTGTCGGCGCGCCGGTGACGCGACTAACCACGGCGTTGATCTTATCAAATAGCTGCCGCTTTTGCGCTTCGCTGCGGCCGCGACGAATGTCACATTGGATGAATGGCATGATCTTTTCCCTCTGACAGCGAACCACGTAAAGCGAGACGGTCAAAATCAGTCGTTTCGGTTGATGTCGGCTCCTTTCGTCTCGTCGAGAAAAAGCGCGGCTACCAGGAACGATACGGCGGCGATGATGATGGGGTACCAGAGGCCAGCGTACATATCGCCTTTGGCAGCAACAATCGCGAAGACAGAGGCCGGAAGGAATCCACCAAACCAACCGTTGCCGACGTGGTAAGGCAACGACATGGATGTGTAACGGATGCGCGCGGGAAACATTTCGACAAGAACTGCGGCAAGCGGCGCATAAACCATCACGCCGAAGGTCATCAGGGCGATCAACGTGAGGATCGTCATCGGTATGTTGACCTTCGCCGGGTCCGGCTTGTTCGGGTATCCCTTGTCCCGCAGCGCGCTTTCGGCAGCATGATGAAGGTCGGCGAGGATCGCGCCGAGGCCACTCAACACACTGCGATGTTGCGGTCGCAATCTGGTGCCAACGCTTTCAGATACTTCCACTATGAGAGAGAAGTTCGCCGCCGCAGCGTTCAGTCGCGCTACGTCAGCCCCAGCGTACCGACTCAGAGGTGCGAGCTGGAGGAATGATCGCAATGCGCTGCGGAGCTCTAACACCTTCTCATGATCGCTGCGGCTGAGCCTAACGCCCTTCTCCAGGAGGCCCCGACCGCGCATCCACGCCTCAAGCGCCTCGACCGTTGCGAGCTTATCCCCAGCCCTGTGTGGCGCGCCACCTTCTGCGAAGCGACGCAGATCAAGCGAGTTCGCGAACTCATACAGCAGCGCAAACTCCGCGGGAACCGGCGGTAGTCTTCGGGCGACAGACATGCAACACGATTATCATGACTTTGGTGGTTGACACAAGAGACACCACTTAATAATTTATACTGGTGACGACAACGAAAGGATGTTAAGGATGTTGTCGTGATACATCAGCCATGATGATTAACCACAGCAGGTGCTGAGATCATCCCCGGATTTGCAGCAAGTGGTCGAAGCGCCAGTTCGCGACTGCGGTTGGCATGCGAGACTTAAACACGACGAAATATGGAGATTGGCGATGACGACGCGAAGCACTGCATCAACTGCTCCTAAAGCCAGCGGTAGCGAACCCACCCTGAAATACGTGCAGGCCAACGGAGTGCGGTTTGCCTACCTGGAACAGGGGGCCGGGCCTCTCGTCATTTTCATGCATGGCTTTCCTGACAACGCCTGGACGTATCGAAAGCAACTGCAAGTCTTCGCGGATGCGGGATATCGCGCGGTGTCACCGTTCTTGCGTGGCTATGCGCCGACCGCGATACCCGCTGATGGAAGGTTCGATCCCGTCACGCTGGGCAAGGATCTCGAAGCGCTCATCGCGGCGCTGAGCGACGACGGACAGGCATGTGTCGCTGGGATGGATTGGGGCGGCACGGCGATCTGGCAAGCGCTGGCCACGGCGCCATCGGCGATCAAGGCCGCCGTGGTCATGAACACCGCGCACCCGATCGCAATTGTGAAAAACTGGCAGAGTCCAGATCACATTCGATCCATCTTCCATGTGTTTTATTTCCAGATGCCTGGCGTTGAATCCCGGGTCAATACCGAGGGACTTCCCTGGGTCGATTATCTCTGGAAGCTGTGGTCACCTACACTCAAGAATGACGAGCATATCCGTTCGGTCAAGGAGACGCTCAGCTCTCCTGGTAGCATGGCGGCAGCGCTCAAATACTATGGAGGCCTGAGCGATGGGATACGTTCGGGCCTGCCGATGAACGAGATGCATACGCCGACGCTGACAATTTATGGCAGCAGCGATTTTACGGCGAAGCACGCGGAACCGGTTAAGCCTCTCTTCAAGGGGCCATATAAGAATATTATGCTGCCCGACGTCTGGCACTTCGCTCATCTCGAGCGTGAAACCGAAGTCACCGGTCTGATCATGGACTGGTTCAAGACGCACGCCCCTAACTGAACGCACCAACGTCTTCAGGGTTCTCTGACCAGGAGTGCGTGCGATGGACACCAAGACACAGGAGCAATACGCCGAGACGTTTCACGGTCTTCACAAGAGAGGAGATCCGCTCATCCTGTTCAATGCCTGGGACGTTGCCACCGCCAAAGCCATCGCGAAGACTTTTCCGGGCCGTCGCGACCAGCAGCGGGGCGGTCGCGTCCATGCCGCGATCGGCGGGTTCGGATGCCGGCGTCCGCCTCGAGACGAAGCCGCGCCTACTTGATCTTGTCGTACGCCGCAGCGAAGTCGGTCAGCGGCAGCGGGATCGTGATGGTTTCCTTGCCGAGATTCTGGAACGAGATCTTGAGCTGCTTGCCCGTCCGCAGCGCGGCGAGGAGATCAGGGGCGACAGGCAGGTTGGCGTAGCAGCCGCGCTGTTCGCAGGTCTGGATCTGCAGATCGACGACCTTGCCTTCATCGACCTGGAGCTTGGCGCCGACCGGCAGGTTGAGTCCGAGCGGCAGTTGCACCAGCGCGACCGGCTTGTGGGTGTCGCTGGCGACGCGGATATTGACCAGCACGATGAGCTGGCCGGTCTTGGTCAGCACCGCGGTTTCCTCGACCGCGCATTCCAGCGGCGCCGCGCGGCTGGCGGAAGCGCAGCGCGGGACCCAGCCGGGCTGCTGCGGTGCTCCGTTAGCCTGAGGCTCGGTCGATTGCGCAGGCGCTGTCGGCGTGGCCTGCGCGTGCTTGGCGAGCGGCGCGGCCTTGGCCCTCGGCGTCTGCGCCGAAACCTGGCTCGGGCCGCATAGCAAGATGACAGCAGCAAGGACTATAAAGCTGGCAATGATTTTCACGCGACCGCTCCCACTCGCATGATCCGGAAAAGTGTGTAGCGGTTTTCCGAAGAGATCATGCGCAAATAAGAAGCCAAGGCGCGATGACCTCTCCTTAAGGTCAACGCGCTTTGGCGACGCCTTCCGATGCGGCGGCAAGGGAACAAAGTCAAGTCACCCTGCGGCTACTCGGCGGCTTCCTGGACGCGGCGCTCGTCATCGTGCCCGTCGTCAGCCCTGGAGCGGCCCCACCGGGTAAAGGCATTGGAGAGCTTGTCGAGATAGAGATAGACCACCGGCGTCGTGAACAGCGTCAGCGCCTGGCTGACCAAGAGGCCGCCGACCATGGCATAACCGAGCGGCTGGCGGATTTCCGCACCAGTGCCGGTGCCGAGCATCAGCGGCACGCCGCCCAGCAGAGCAGCCATCGTCGTCATCATAATGGGGCGGAAGCGCAACAGCGCCGCCTTCCGGATCGATTGCTCCGGCGTCAGATGCTCGTCGCGCTCGGCCGCGATCGCGAAGTCGACCATCATGATGCCGTTCTTCTTCACGATGCCGATCAAAAGGATAATGCCGATCAGTGCGATCAGGCTGAAATCATAGCCGAAGGCCATCAGGATCGCGAGCGCGCCGACGCCGGCCGAGGGCAGCGTGGACAGAATGGTGATGGGGTGGATGTAGCTTTCGTAGAGGATGCCGAGGATCAGGTAGACCACTACGAGCGCCGCGATGATCAGGAGCGGCACCGTGCCGAGCGATTGCTGGAACGCTTGCGCGGTGCCCTGGAAGCTTGAATTGAGCGTCGCCGGCGCGCCGAGGTCGCTCATCGCCTTCTGCACCGCGCCGGTCGCTTGTCCCAGCGCCACGCCCTGGGCGAGGTTGAAGCTGATGGTGATCGCAGGAAACTGGCCCTGGTGACTGATCGAGAGCGGGCGGACCGGATCGCTGGTCCAGGTCGCAAAGGTCGACAGCGGCACCTCATCGCCGGTTGTCGGCGACTTCACGTAGATCTTGTCGAGCGCGTCGAGGCTGCCCTGCAGCTGCGGCAGGATCTCCAGGATCACGTGATAGCTGTTGAGCTGGGTGAAGTATTGCGTGACCTGGCGCTGGCCGAAGGCGTCATAGAGCGTGTCGTCGATGAGCTGCGGAGTGATGCCGTAGCGCGAGGCGGTGTCGCGGTTGATCTTCAGCTCCAGCGTGGTGCCCTGGGTCTGCTGGTCGGTGGCGACGTCGCGCAATTCCGGCAGCGTCTGCATCTTTTCAAGAATCTTCGGCGCCCATTCGTTGAGCTCGGCGAGGTTGGCGTCCTGCAGCGTGAACTCGAACTGGGTGCGGGTGGGACGCCCGCCGAGGCGCACGTCTTGCGCCGCCTGCATATAGAGGCGAGCGCCTTCGATCTTCGCGAGCTTCGGCCGCAGCCGTGCGATGATCTGCTGGGCGGATGCCTTGCGTTGATCGCGCGGCTTCAGGGTGATGAACAGATTGCCGTTGTTGCCGGCGCGACCACTTCCGCCGATCGCCATCGCGACGGTGGCCACATCGGGATCCTCCATGACAATCTTGCTGAGCGCCTCCTGACGGCTCTTCATCGCTTCGAAGGAGATGTCCTGCGAGGCTTCCGAGGTCGCGGTGATCAGACCGACGTCCTGTTGCGGGAAAAATCCCTTCGGGATCAGGACAAACAGGTAGACCGACAAAGCGAGGGTCGCGAAGAAGATCAACAGCGTGGTGCGTTTCCAGCTCAGCGCCAGGTCGAGGACGTGCTCGTAGCTGCGCAGCAGCGCGTCGAAGCCGCGCTCGCTCAATTGATAGAGCCGGCCGTGCCGGGTGTCGTGATGCGAGCGCAGGAAGCGCGAGGCCATCATCGGCGTCAGCGTCAGCGACACGAACATGGAAACGAAGATGGTCATCGCCAGCACGATCGCGAACTCGCGGAACAGCCGGCCGATGATGCCGCCCATCAACAGGAGCGGAATCAGAACCGCGACCAGCGAGACACTGATCGAGACGATGGTGAACCCGATTTCGCTCGCGCCCTTGAAGGCGGCGGCCAGCGGACGTTCGCCCTCCTCGATGTAGCGCGATATGTTCTCCAGCATCACGATGGCGTCGTCGACCACGAAGCCGACCGCGATCGTCAGCGCCATCAGCGAGAGATTGTCGAGCGTATAGCCGAACACCCACATCAGCGCGCAGGCGCCGAGGAGCGCGAGCGGCACTGTCACCGCCGGGATCACCGTCGCCCAGAAGCTGCGCAGGAAGATGAAGATCACCGTGACCACGAGGAAAATGGTCACGAGCAGCGTGAATTGCACATCCGTCACGGCCGCGCGGATGGTCTGGGTCCGGTCGGACATGATCTGGACGTGGATCGCCTGCGGAATCCCGGCCACCAGCCGCGGCAGCAGCGATTTGACTTTGTCGACGGTGTCGATGACGTTGGCGCCCGGCTGCTTGAACACCACCAGGAAAACGCCGCGCTTGCCGTTGGCCCAGGCGGCCTGCTTGGCGTCTTCGGGACCCGCCACCGCATGCCCGATGTCACCGATGCGCAATGGGGCGCCGTTACGGTAGGCGACGATCACGTTGTTCCACTTGTCGGCGTCGGGCAACTGGTCGTTGGCGTAGATCGTATAGGCCCGCCTCGCGCCGTCGATGTTGCCCTTCGGACTGTCGACGGTGCTCAGTGCAATCTGGTTTCGGACATCCTCGAGCGACAGGCCCTTGGCGACGAGCTTGGCCGGATCGACCTGGATGCGGATCGAGGGTTTCTGCTGGCCGGCGATGAAGACCTGGGCGACGCCGGAAATCTGGCTGATCTGCTGGGCGAGGTTGGTGTCGGCTACGTCACTGACCGTGGTCAGCGGCAAAGCCTCCGACGTTGCCGACAGAATCAGGATCGGCGCATCCGCCGGGTTGACCTTGCGGTAGGTCGGCGGGGACGGCAGGTTTTTCGGGAGTTGCCCGCTGGCGGCGTTGATCGCGCCCTGCACGTCATTGGCGGCGCCATCGATATTCCGATTGAGATCGAACTGGATCGTCACGGAGGCCGTGCCGAGATAGCTCGTCGAGGTCATCTGCGCGATGCCTGGGATCTGCGCGAACTGCCGCTCCAGCGGCTGGGCCACGGAGGAGGCCATCGTCTCGGGGCTCGCGCCCGGCAGGGTCGCGGTGATCTGGATGGTCGGGAAGTCGACCTGCGGCAGCGGCGCGACGGGCAGTTGCGGATAGGCGACAAGACCGACGAAAAGGATACCCGCCATCAACAGCGAGGTGCCGATGGGAAAGCGGATGAAGGGCGCCGAAATGCCTTTGCCTTTGTCGGCGGTTTGGCCGTTCATTCCGGTTTGACCTTGCCTGGCGCCGGAGACGAGCTTGCCACCGCCGTGGTCACCAGCGCACCCGGCTGGACCTTGAACTGCCCGCCCGTGATGACGCGGTCTCCCGGCTTCAATCCTTCTTCGATCACGCTGCGTCCATCGATGGACTGGCTGACTTTGACATTGCGCAGCTCCGCCTTGTTGTCGGAGCCGACCGCGTAGGCATAGAGACCATTGGTGCCGTGCTGAATGGCGTCATCCGGAACCACGGTCGCATCCTTCAACGTCTTCACCAGGAGCCGCGTCGAGACCGACTGGCCCGGCCACAGCGTGTGGTCCTTGTTGTCGAATACCGCCTTCAGCCGGATCGTCCCGCTCGTCGTGTCGACCTGATTGTTGATCACGGCAAGATGGCCTTCCGCGAGCGGCTTCTTGCCGTCGGTCGTGATGGCGATCACCTTCAGCGGCGCCACCTTCTGCGCTTCGCTGATATCAGGCAATTGCTCTTCGGGCGCAGTGAAGATGATGGTAATCGGCTCGATCTGGGTGACGGTGACGATGCCGGTCTGGGTCGCGGCGTTGACGATGTTGCCGACGTCGACCTGACGCAGGCCGACCACGCCGGAGATCGGCGATTTGACCTGGGTGTAGTCGAACTGGGTCTGGGCGTTGGCGATGGCGGCGTCATCCGCCGCGATCTGCGCGGTCAACTGCGCCACGGTCGAGCGCTGGGTGTCGGTCTGCTGGCGCGTGGCGAACTCGCCGAGCTTGGTGTAGCGCTGCAGATCGAGATTGGCGTTGGCGAGGTTGGCCTCGTCCTGGGCCTTCTTGGCCTTGGCCTGGTCGAGCGTCGCCTGGTAGGGGCGGGGGTCGATCTCGGCGAGCAGCTCGCCCTGCTTGACCGTCTGGCCCTCCTGGAAGGCGATCTTGTCGATCTCGCCGTCGACGCGCGTCCGCACAACGACGGTGTTGAAGGCCTGAACCGTGCCAAGGCCGGTCAGATAAACCGGGAACTCCGCCTTTTCCACCTCGGCGATGCTGACGGGAATGGCCGGCCGCTGCGCCGCCGCCTTCTGGGCGGCCTCGCGCTTGGCGATGGCTTCAGGGCCGTAGAACCGGTGCCAAGTGTAATAGCTTCCGCCCGCGACAACCGCGACAAATAGAATCCAGCCGATTGCCCGCGACTTTTTCATAATGACTCACGCGACATGAAAGAGTGTTGGCTGGTCCGAGGTGAAAGAAAAAAGAATGACGGCTCTTCAAATCGGTTCCAGCATCTACACCTATAGTATGCATGCAATTAATGTGTAAACACACTATAACTTGAGAATCCTAAAGAATCCGCAAGGTTGAGGGGACCACCTGAGCTATGTCGCTGGACCTGAAACGCCAGCTTGTCGCGCAGCTCGTGGAGAGCTCGAGGCTCTTGCGCAACTTCATCGACAATCGCGCCAAGGGCCGCGGCACGACGCGCGCGCAATGGATCGTGCTGTTTCGGCTGCGCCAGAAAGAAGGCCTCTCGCAGGTCGATCTTGCCGAGGTGCTCGAGCTGCAGCCGATCTCGCTGGTGCGGCTGCTCGATCGTCTGGTCGAGCAAGGCCTGCTCGAGCGGCGCCACGATCCAAAGGACCGCCGCGCCAACCGCCTGTTCCTGACCGCGAGCGGCAAGCAGCTCGTCGACGATCTCGACAGCCTTCGCGATGCGATCGCGACCGACGTGATGCAGGATCTCTCCAGGGAAGCGATGCAAACCAGCCTTGATGCGCTGCGCGCGATCAAGGATCGCATCAAGGCGCTGTCCGAGCAGAGCGATCGCATCGCGGCGAAATAACGCGCGGCACAACGCTTGATGCGCGACCGAAGACACCTTCAGCGCCAGCCTGGCCGTCACTTTCAGCGGTGGCAAATAGCGCGGACGGCTTCCGTTACGCGGAGAACGGGTTGCGCCAGCAGGTCTGCTAACCCCAGAAATACCTGATCCCGACATAAACCACGACGAGGCCGGCGAAGATCAGCATCACGGGAAGCTGCGGCTTGGCGTTGGGGTTGAAAGGGACCGGGCCTGGCGGCTTGGCGGGGCGGGACGGGGGACGGCGGAAGGCGGTGACGTTGTTCCGCGCAGGCTCGGCCTGCCGTGGGCGCACATCGGGCGGGGTACCGACGCCGCCCATCTCGGAATAATAGGCCTTGTAGAGCAGGATGATGGTGGCTTCGGTAGCCTCCCCCTCCGGCATTTCGCCGAGCAGCTTCTTGTAGCTTGCGAGGAAGGTATGGGCCTCGGCCGGCAGCGCGGAGGCGCCATTGAGCTTGGCCATCATCTTCCAAGTCGCAAAATCCGCGCGTGCCCTCGTATCGGCCCGTCGCGCAATCAGCATATCCGCAGCCTTGACCAAGTGCCCCTCGGGTTCCCTTCGCGCCCCGCCATCAGGCGTTACCGGTTAACAAAAGAATGAAGCGAATGATCGTATCGGTCGCTTTCCGAAGTATGGCAGAGATAACATCAACATTTAGACCGAACTGCGAGCCCGCCAAGGGCAGCAGGATCAAAATCGCTATCAGGATCAACATTCCGAACGGTTCCAGCCGCGCGAGCGGCAGGGCGAGCGGCCGTGGCAGGATACCGACCGCCACGCGCCCGCCATCGAGCGGCGGGATCGGCATCATGTTGAAGACCGCGAGCACGACATTGATGAGGATCGCGTTCCTGAGGTTGTCGAACACCCATTGGGCGTAGTTTTCAGGCGCAAGCGGCAGCAAATGCAGCGCTCCTGCTGCGATCAGCGCCAGCAGGATATTGGTGGCCGGCCCCGCCAGCGCGACCAGGATCATGCCGATCCGCGGTTCGCGCAGGGCGCGGAAATTCACCGGAACCGGCTTGGCGTAGCCGAACAGGAACGGCGAATGGGCGAGCAGCAGCATCGCCGGCAGCATCAAGGTCCCGAACGGATCGATATGCCGGATCGGATTGAAGCTGACCCGGCCAAGATTATAGGCGGTGTCGTCGCCGAGCCGATGCGCGACAAAGCCGTGCGCCGCCTCGTGGAAGGTGATGGCGAAGACCAGCGGCAGCACCCAAACGGAGAAGCCGTAAAGCAAGGGGTTCAAGGGGAGTATCCAGCGGTTCTCGGGTTTTGGAAGGCTAGCATGCTTGGGTCACGAAGGGATGCCTTCCGGGTATTGCGGCAGGGCGTCATCGAACTTGACCCACCCCATCTTTTCCGAAACCCAGATGTGCTCGGTCGGCGCGAAGGCATGCCGGTCGTCGAAGGCGGCCAGCGCCACGCCGGCGACCGAACCATCCCGCCGCCAGGAAAACAGCCGTGTCCCGCAGCGGGTGCAAAACACCCGATCAATCCGCTCGGAGGTCGGGAAGCGCGCCGTCTCGCCCTCGATGGTGAGTGCACGCTGGTCGAACGCCGCGCGGGCAAAGAACGGCGAGCCCATCGCCTTCTGGCAATTGCGGCAATGGCAGATGCGTACATTGATCGGCTCTCCCTCCACCTTGAAGCGGACGGCGCCGCACAGGCAACCACCTTCTCTTATCATCTCGCCTCGCCCTGCCTCTTGGCTCACGCCACGTGCCAGCTCTTGACCTCGCCGACCATATTCCAGTTGAGCTGGTCGAGGTCGTCATCGATCTTTGAATTCTCGCGGCGGGTGTTGGTGAAGGCCGCCCAGCAGAAGCCGCCATGGGTGCGCACGGCAATCGTGGTCGTGCCGGGCAGGGCGCCGGTGTGCCACCAATTGTCGTACTTGTTGATGCAAAAGCCCTTGGCGTAGCCAGGATTGGCCGCGGATGCGGTGGTCATGGTCTGGATGGTCCGGGGTTTCAGGATATTAGGCGGCTTGGCGTAGCCGTCGACATGCATCAGGAACTGCACGATGTCCGCGGGCCGCGCGATCCAGCCACCATGAGAATCCATCCGTCGCACATTCATGCCGTAGGGATCGCCGCCGCCTTGGCCGTAATATTTGACCTCATGGGGCTGGCGGCGCTCGAGCAAATTCCTCCCGATGCTCATGTCGGTGACGCCGCAGCGGCCGAGCACCTCGGCCCGCACATACTCGGCATAGGGCTGGCCGGTCAGCTTCTCGATCACGCGCCCGAGCACGCAATAGCCGAAATTGGAGTAGGCGTAGTGGCGGCCCGGCGGACGATCGAGCGGCCGGTTGGCGAGCGTCCAGGCGATCAGCTCGGCGTGGTTCATCTTTGGATGCGTGAACATGGGGTCGCGGTTGTCGTTGGTCCAGCCGCCGGCGGTGTGCGTCAAGAGATGCTCCAGCGTGATCGCGTCGATCCCGGCGCTAAAGGGCGGCTGCCCGTAGTCGGTGCCGAGGAGGGCGGTGGGGCCGAACACCTTGTCGGGCAATCTGGCGTGGCCCTGCTCGATCAGGGAGAAGATCGCGGCCGAGGTGATCATCTTGGTGACGCTGGCGATGCGGAAGCGATGCGCGGGCGTTGCCGCCTCGTTGCTCTCGCGGTCGGCGAGCCCAAAGGCGTCCTTGTGCACGATCGTGCCGGCATAGCCGACGGCAAATGACAGCGCGGGAACGTCATATTTCGTCATGAAGGCCCGCGCCAGCCGCGCCATCGCGGCGCGTTCCGGTGCCGTCGGCTCATCAACCGCTGCCGGATGCGGGGCGAGCTGCGCGAGCGCGGAGCCGGGCGACAACGCAGGCAACGCGCAAGCGCCCGCCGCAAGCTTGAAAAAGTCTCGGCGCGGCAATGTCATGGTGTGATGCCCCTAAAAGCCCTCTCAAGCGAGGGCGCCCCTCGGCCGGATGATCGCACCTGATCATACCGCGCGTATGACGCAGCGCGGAACCCGTAATGCGCGATCATCCAGTGGATCGCAATCTCTCGAACGAGCCGCTTCGGTGTGCTAGCCAATAGCGATCCATGTTCAAATGGCTCAAAGCACTGCTGTTCGGGATCTGGGGGCTGCTGCTGATCCCTCTCGTCGGCACGACTCTTGAAAGATGGCTCGCGGCAAATGTCTTCACCGAGCCCAATGCGCTCGCCGCGGCCATTTCGGATCATCTCGTCGCAGTCGGTGAACAGCCCTGGTTCAAATTCGCGTTGGTCTTCATGACCGGGCTCGTGATCGGCGTTTCCCTGGAAATGTCGGTCCGAAGGGCAGGCGAACGAAGGGCCTTCGAGCTCCGTAGTCTCGGCTACAGATTTCGCAGCCTCTCTGATGGGCTCAAGACCCGAACCGCTCCGCCGGGATGGCCGGACAACGCGCGCGATCTGAGGCCTGCCATCATGTCCGTCCTGATCGCCGCGCGGAAATTCGAGGTGTGGGTTCCTGGCGAGCGCGTCTACGAGTTGCCGGACGCCTCATTCCTTTGTGAGTATTTCAGCAGCGTCGGAAGGCTCCTGGAGAACGGAAATCTCGACGAGGCGAGGGGCGAGGCGCTGTCCTGGAGACCATTTCTCGACAGGGCAAAAGCAAAGCCCTCCTAATCTTCACGTCCCAGAGCGTTTACTCACAAGCGAGCCTACAGATGCAAGACAATGCCGGCATTGAGGAGCCTTTTTGCCTCAAGCGACATCTGTCGGGGGCAAGGCGCAAAGGCGGCGATAAGCCTCAAGCAATTAAGCAAGTCCAAGCCGGGTCAAGAGACGACATTCCAAATCGTCCCCCGCGCGTCCGCCTTGCCCTCGAAAGCCAACCATCCGGAGCACATGTCCTAAAGCGTGATGAAGTTAGATTGGATCTGGCGACACTCGGAGGTCTGCACCTCTCCCAACGGGAGAGGTCGATTTGCGCAGCAAATCGGGTGAGCGGTTAAGGTCCATCATGAGAGCAAAGGCCCCTCACCCGGATTGCTTCGCAATCCGACCTCTCCCCACCGGGGAGAGGTGAACCAAAGTTCGCGGCAAGCCGATTCAACCAAAACTCATCACGCCCTAGTACGTCGCGCGTCCACCGGAGATGTCGAACACCGCTCCGGTCGAGAACGAGCAGTCCTCCGACGAAAGCCACGCCACCATCGCGGCCAGTTCCTCGACCAGCACGAAGCGGTTCTTCGGAATCTTCGACAGCATGAAGTCGATGTGCTGCTGGGTGAGCTGGTCGAAGATCGCGGTCTTGGCCGCAGCCGGCGTCACCGCGTTGACCATGATGTCGTGCGCAGCCAGCTCCTTGCCGAGCGATTTGGTCAGCGCAATCAGCCCGGCCTTGGAGGCCGAGTAATGCGCGGCGTTGGGATTGCCTTCCTTACCGGCGATCGAGGCGATGTTGACGATGCGGCCATATTTCTGGCCAATCATGGTCGGCACGATCGCCCTGCAGCAGATGAAGGGGCCGTCAAGATTGATGCGCAGCACCCTGCGCCATTCGTCGAGATCAGTGTCCCACACCGTCTTGTTGATCCCGGCAATGCCGGCATTGTTGACGAGGATATCGATCCTGCCGAACGCCTTCAGCGTCGCGTCGCGCGTGGCCTCGACCGCCGCGGCGTCGCTGACGTCGACCTTGAACGGCGAGACGGCGTTACCGATTTCCTTGGCCGTCTTTTCGGCGAGCGCGTGGTCGAAATCCCAGATCGCGACCTTCGCGCCGGATTCGACGAAGCGCTCGGTAATGGCGCGGCCGAAACCCTGCGCGCCACCGGTGACGACGGCGATTCTGCCGTTGAGATCGATCTTGTTCTTGGCCATGATTCTTAGTCCCGAACCGAATTGTTTGTCGTGGTCATTCCGGGGCGATGCGAAGCATCGAACCCGGAATCTCGAGGTTCTCAGATGTGCAATTGCACATCAGAGTTCGCGCGTGCCGCGCGCCCCGGAACGACGTCAAAGCGTCCAACCGCCGTCGATGACATGCGCGACACCGGTCGTGAACGCGCTCTCGTCGCTGGCGAGGTAGAGTGCGAGCGCAGCGATCTCTTCCGCGGTGCCGAGGCGGCCCATCGGCTGGCGCGACACGAACATCTCGCGCCCGCCGGGACCGGCGGCTGCCGCGCGCTGCAGCATCGACGGGGTCTCGATGGTGCCGGGACAAATACAGTTGCAACGGATGCGCTGACTGACGAAATCGCAGGCGACCGAACGCGTGAGCGCCGCGACCGCGGCCTTGGTTGCGCCATAGACGTAGCGGTTCGGCGCAGCCTTCACCACGCCCGCGGCCGAAGCGATATTCACGATCGAGCCGCCGCCGCCTTCCAGCATCAGGGGCAGGAACGCGCGGATCGTGCGGTGCATCGATTTGACGTTGAGGTCGAAGGAAAAGTCGAAGTCCTCGTCGGAGCAGTCGAGGATTGTGCCGTTGTGCACGAAGCCCGCGGCATTGAGCAGGACATCGACCTTGCCGACCCGCTTCGCCATGGCGGCGACCGCGGCACTGTCGCGCGCATCGAGCCTTGCGACCTCGGCAACTCCTTCGCTCCTGAGCGTGACGAGCCCTTTTTCATCGACATCGGTCGCGAACACGCTTGCGCCCTCGCGCGCGAAGGCAACCGCACAGGCGCGGCCGATGCCGGCGGCAGCCGCGGTCACGAACGCGCGTTTGCCCTTGAGGCGGTCTGACATACTTATCTTCCCTCAATTTCTCGGAATGTTCCTCGGTGTCATACGCGGGCTTGACCCGCGTATCCATCTTTTGAAGAGCGATGGATTGCCGGGTCAAGCCCGGCAATGACAGTCGGGAGGGTCAGTGATTATCCCGCGCCACGCCGAACTTGCTGGCGATGTCCTGGTAGCGCGTCGCGAGCTCCATGCAGGCGCCGGTTGAATGCTGGCCCACAGTGGTTCGATAGAGCTCCTGCCACGGCGTCTGATTGACCGGGTGGGGGAAGCCGCCCTTGGCCTTCAGCTCGGCATGGCGCTGCTCGATCTCGGCATCGCTGATCAGGATGTTGGCAGAGCCCTTGTTGAGGTCGATGCGGACCTTGTCGCCGGTCCTGAGGATCGCAAGCCCGCCATTGGCGGCCGCTTCCGGCGAGGCATTGAGGATCGAGGGCGAGCCCGAGGTGCCGGACTGGCGGCCGTCGCCGATGCAGGGCAGCGACAAGATCCCGCGTTTGATCAGTGCCGCCGGCGGCTGCATGTTCACGACCTCGGCGCCGCCGGGATAGCCGATCGGCCCGGTGCCGCGAATAAAGAGCATGCAATGCTCGTCGATCTTCAGCGCTGGATCGTCGATCCGCTCGTGATAATCCTCCGGTCCCTCGAACACGATGGCACGGCCCTCGAAGGCATTCGGGTCCTTCGGGTTGCTCAGATAGCGATCGCGAAACTCCTTCGAGATCACGCTGGTCTTCATGATCGCGGAATCGAAGAGATTGCCGCGCAGCACCAGGAAGCCCGCATCCTTCACCAAGGGCTTGTCGTAGCTCCAGATCACGTCGCCGTCGGGCTTGGGCGCCTCGCGGCAATTCTCGCCCATGGTCTTGCCGTTGACAGTGATGGCGTCCTCATGGATGCGCTTGTGCTTCATCAACTCGCGCACCACAGCCGGCACGCCGCCGGCTCGGTGATATTCCTCGCCAAGATAGAAGCCGGCCGGCTGCATGTTGACGAGGAGGGGCACGTCGTGGCCGTGCTTCTGCCAGTCGTCGATCTTGAGCTCCACGCCGATATGGCGGGCCAGCGCGTTGATATGGATCGGCGCATTGGTCGAGCCGCCGATCGCGGAATTGATCACGATGCAGTTCTCGAACGCCTTGCGGGTCAGGATGTCCGAGGGCTTCAAGTCTTTCCAGACCATCTCGACGATGCGCTTGCCGGTCTCGTAGGCGATCTGGCCGCGCTCGCGATAGGGCGCGGGGATCGCGGCACAGCCCGGCAGTGACATGCCGAGCGCCTCGGCGAGCGAGTTCATGGTCGAGGCCGTGCCCATGGTGTTGCAATGGCCGACCGACGGCGCCGACGAGGCGACGATCTCGATGAATTGGTCGTAGTCGATTTCACCCGCGGCCAGCCGCTCGCGCGACTTCCAGACGATGGTTCCGGAGCCGGCGCGCTGGCCCTCATGCCAGCCATTGAGCATCGGGCCGCCCGACAGCACGATCGCCGGAAGGTTGACGGTCGCGGCTGCCATCAGGCAGGCCGGCGTGGTCTTGTCGCAGCCGGTCGTCAGCACGACGCCGTCGAGCGGATAGCCGTACAGGATCTCGACGAGGCCGAGATAAGCGAGGTTGCGGTCAAGTGCTGCGGTCGGGCGTTTTCCGGTTTCCTGGATCGGATGAGTCGGAAACTCCATCGCGATGCCGCCGGCCTCGCGAATGCCTTCACGGACGCGGTGGGCAAGTTCGAGATGGTGGCGGTTGCACGGCGACAGGTCGTTGCCGGTCTGGGCGATGCCGATGATCGGCTTGCCCGACTGCAGCTCCTGCCGGGTCAGGCCGAAGTTGAGGTAGCGCTCCAGATAGAGCGCGGTCATGCCCGGGTTGGTGGGATCATCGAACCATTCGCTGGAGCGGAGCTTGCGGATCTTGCCGCTGCTTCCGGCATCGTGCCCGTTGGATTGGGGTTTCTTCATTGCTTTCTCCCGCCGTGCAAAACTCGCCTTCAGGCCCGTTTTGGGGCTCTGATGTCTCATCTCGTGTCTACCTTGCGCGCGACCTCGCGCAAACCCGGCGATGCGCGCCAGCCGGGCGGTCGGACCTTAGTTGAAGAAGCTTGGTTGCGCTATCATTTTGTCCTTTTCGTCATTGCTCGCGATGTCGTGACATCGCGACGACTTTAAATTCGTCGCGTCGAGCTCTGCCGCTTGATGATGCTGTATCCGAGGTCGACGACCGGCTGCTCGGGCCGTCTGCCGTCGAGTGCTTCCATCACCATGGTCGCGGCGTTCTTGCCCATCTCATAACGGTTGGTCCGCACGCTGGTCAGCGTGGGAACACTGGATGACATGAATTCGAGATCGTTGAAGCCGACGATGGCCATCTGCTGCGGAACCGACATGTGCCGGCGCTTGCATTCGAACAGCGCTCCCAGCGCAAGGTCGTCGTTGACGCAAAACACCGCTTCGATATCGGGCGCCTTGGCGAGCAGGTCGGCGAACAGCGCACCGCCCAGCGTCACCGAGGTCGGCACCGCCGTGGTCACGATCAGCCGCGGATCGAACAGGCCCGCTTTGCTCATGGCAGCCTGATACCCTTCGAGCCTGCGCTGCACCCTTGGATCCATGCGCGCCCCGAGGAAACCGATCTGCCCGTATCCCTGTTCGAGCAGGTGGGAAATCGCGGCGTTTGCCGCATCAAAATGCGAAAAGCCGATCATCATGTCGACCGGCGCGGGGCCGATCTCCATGATCTGGACCACCGGGCAATCCACCTGTTCCAGGATCGCGCGCGACTCGGCGGTTTGATTGACCCCCGTCACGATCAGTCCGGCCGGCTTCTGTGCCAAAAAGAGACGGAGCAGCGTTTCTTCCTGCAGGATGCTGTAATGCGTATTGGCGAGCTGGATCGAGTAGCGGCTGCCGTCGAGCGCGTCGTAGATCCCGCGCAGCACGTCCGAAAACACGTTGTTGGTGAGCGAGGGAATCAGAACGGCGATCACCTCCGTGCGCTGCGAGGCCAGCGCACGCGCGGCAAGATTGGGCACATAGCCCAGTTCCTTCGCGGCACTCTCGACACGCACGCGCTTTCCCGCCGATACCGCTTCCGGGTTTCGAAAGAAGCGCGACGCCGTTATCGGGCTGACACCGGCGAGCTTGGCGACCTCGGTGAGCCTGATCTTGCCGGGTTTCGCGGGTTTTCGTCCCATCCGCCGCTGATATCACAGAAAGCCGCCGGAACAAGGTCATGTTGACAGCGCTACCAGCCGATTGCTAATCGAACGATTGCCAAAACCGTATAAACTGCCGACAATAACAACCTGTTCGGCCGGGCTTCGCCTTGAAGGCGGACGTCCGAGGAAGCAAGAACACGAAAAATGGCTGGAACTGTCAGGCGGTCGCGGTACTCGTCGTGCGTCGCCGGGAAATTTTTCAGGAGGAAAGTGGATGTCGTCGGTCCAGATTCGCGACGTGCGCAAATCATTCGGTAGTTTTGAAGTCCTGCACGGCGTGTCCATACCGATCGAGGATGGCGAATTCGTCGTGCTGGTCGGGCCATCGGGCTGCGGCAAATCGACCTTGCTCAGGATGCTCGCGGGGCTGGAAAACATCACCTCAGGGACGATTTCGATCGGCGACCGCGTCGTCAACAATGTCCAGCCCAAGGAGCGGGACATTGCGATGGTTTTCCAGAATTACGCGCTGTACCCGCATATGACGGTCGCCGACAACATGGGCTTCTCGCTGAAGCTGCGCGGTGCCAGGGCCGACGAGATTAAGAAGGGCGTGGCGCGCGCCGCCGAGATTCTGGCGCTGACGCCACTGCTCGACCGCTATCCCCGCCAGCTCTCCGGCGGCCAGCGTCAGCGCGTGGCGATGGGACGCGCCATTGTCCGCGATCCCCAGGTGTTCCTGTTCGACGAGCCCCTGTCCAACCTCGATGCCAAGCTGCGCGTGGCCATGCGCACCGAGATCAAGGAGCTGCACCAGCGGCTCAAGACCACTATCGTCTACGTCACCCACGACCAGATCGAGGCCATGACCATGGCCGACAAGATCGTGGTGATGCATGACGGCATCGTGGAGCAGATCGGCTCGCCGCTCGAGCTCTACGACAAACCCGACAACCAGTTTGTTGCCGGCTTCATCGGCTCGCCCGCGATGAACTTCATCAAGGGCAAGGTGGCGGTGAACGGTGTGGCAGCCTTCGAAGCCCCGAACGGCGTCAAGCTGCCGCTGAAATCGGCGCCGGCCAGTTCCGACGGCAGGCCCGCGGTCTACGGCGTGCGGCCCGAGCATTTCACGATCGCCGATGACGGCGCCGAGGCCGAGATCGTCGTGGTCGAGCCGACCGGCTCGGAAACGCAGGTTTTTGCCAAGCTCGGCGGCGAGCAGGTCGTCGCGGTGTTCCGCGAGCGTCACATGTTCAATCCGGGCGACAAGGTCCGGCTCAAGCCGGATCCCGGGCTGGTCCATCTGTTCGACGAAGCAAGCGGCAAACGGCTCAACGCGTAACAAGTCAAACTAAAACAAGAGTCCAACCAAAAACGGATACTTCAGAGGGAGAGAAAACGATGCATGAATTGACTCGCCGCGCGTTGCTCCAGGGCGGCACCGCGCTGACCGCTGCCGGCATGCTGACCGGCCCGGCCCTGTTCGACTGGGCCAAGGCGTGGGCCCAGTCGGCGCCATTCAAGGCCGAGCAGGGCGCCAAGCTGACCTTGATGCGCTGGAAGCGCTTCGTTCCCGAGGAGGATGCGGCGTTCATGGAGATCGTGGCGGCTTTCAAGGCCGCAACGGGCACCGAGATGAACGTCTTCAGCGAGTCGTTCGAGGACATCCAGCCGAAGGCTTCCGTCGCTGCCAATACCGGTTCTGGTCTGGACATGGTCTGGGGTCTGCACACCCTGCCGCAACTGTTCCCGACCAAGGTCGTCAAGATGAACGATGTGGCCGACTATCTCGGCAAGAAATACGGCGGATGGACGGATGCGGCGGCGAAGACGGTCAAGAAAGGGGACGACTGGCTTGCCATCCCGATCGCGACCGGCGGCGGCTACATGACCTACCGGAAGTCGGCGATGGAGAAGGCGGGCTTCAAGGAGTTCCCGAAGGACTTCCCGGGATTCCTCGAACTGTGCAAGGGGCTGAAGAAGAACAACACGCCGGCCGGTTTTGCGCTCGGCCACGCCACCGGCGACGCCAATGGCTGGCTGCACTGGATCCTGTGGGGACACGGCGCGTACACGGTCGATGCGCACGACAAGGTCGTCATCAACTCGCCCGAGACCTTCAAGGCGCTGGATTATGCCAAGGCGCTTTCGGAGACTTTCATCCCCGGCGTCGCGTCCTGGAATGACGCCTCCAACAACAAGGCGTTCCTCGCCGGCGAGCTTTATCTCACCTTGAACGGCATCTCGATCTATATCGCGGAAAAGGATGCCGGGAAGAAAGATCCGAAGATGAAGGAACTCGCCGACGACACCTATCATGCGCTCCACCCGGTCGGTCCGATCGGCAAGCCGACCGAACTCCAGCTCTGCTTTCCCATGCTGGCGTTCAACTTCACGAAATACCCGAACGCGGCGAAGGCCTTCACCACCTTCCTGCTGGAGAAGGCTCAGTTCGACAAGTGGCTGGAAGGGTCACAGGGATATTTGACACAGACCCTGAACGCCTATGAGTCGGCGCCGATCTGGACGGAGGATCCGAAGAACTGGGTGTTCTCCCAAGCCTCCAAGCGCACACTGCCGGCCTCGGGTATCGGCACGGTCGGCGAGAAGGCGGCGACCGCGATCGGCGACTTCATCGTGGTCGACATGTTCGCCAACTACTGCACCGGCTCGAAGGACGCCAAGGGCGCTGTTGCGGAAGCCGAGCGGCAGTTGAAGCGCATCTATCGTTCGTAACGACAAGACAGGGGCGGGCGGCAGGCGACTGCCGCCCGTTCGCTCACAGCAATCGGGAAATCGCCATGGCCGATATTGCTCTCGCGCCCCAGCGCGCCAAGCGGGAAATCCGCGAGGCGACGAGGTGGGACCAGCTCAAGCATAACAAGAACTGGCTCGGCTTCTGGTTCATGCTGCCGGCGATGGCGTTCCTGATCTTCTTCCTGGCGTATCCGCTGGGCTTAGGCATCTGGCTGTCGTTCACCGACACCAAGATCGGGCAGGTCGGCGAGTTCATCGGCACCGAGAACTACGAGTGGCTGTGGGGCGATACCATCTTCTGGCTGTCGGTCACCAATACGCTGCTCTACACCGCGGTCGCCAGCGCCTTCAAGTTCGCGATCGGTCTCTACCTCGCGCTGCTGCTCAACGAGAACCTGCCGTTCAAGGCGATGCTGCGCGCGCTGGTGCTGATCCCCTTCATCGTGCCGACGGTGCTCTCGGCAATCGCATTCTGGTGGATCTTCGATTCGCAATTCTCGATCATCTCCTGGTCGCTGAAGCATCTCGGCCTCATCACCCAGAACATCAACTTCCTCGGCGACATCGCCTGGGCACGGGCCTGTGTGATCTTCGCCAACATCTGGCGCGGCGTGCCGTTCGTCGCGATCACGCTGCTCGCAGGCTTGCAAACCGTGCAGCCCTCGCTCTACGAGGCGGCAACGCTCGACGGCGCCACGAGCTGGCAGCGCTTCCGCTATATCACCTATCCCTTGCTGACCCCGATCATCGCGGTCGTGATGACCTTCTCGGTGCTGTTCACCTTCACCGACTTCCAGCTCATCTGGGCGATGACCCGCGGCGGTCCGGTCAACGCCACGCACCTGATGGCGACCCTGTCCTATCAACGCGCCATCATCGGCGGCCAGCTCGGCGAGGGCGCGGCGATCTCCAGCGCCATGATTCCGTTCCTGCTCGGCGCGATCATGATCTCCTGGTTCGGCCTGCAACGCCGCAAATGGCAGCAGGGGGAAAACAATGACTGATCTCCGCGGCGTTGCCATATTTTCTGCGCGAACGGGGCAGGCCCCGCGCGCGCTGCCGCAACTGGCAACAGGGAGAGAACAATGACTGATCTTCCTGCCAACAAGGCTGACCTCAAGTCCATCCTGTCGAAAGGGGCCCGCGTCGATAACAGCGAGGGCATGAGCTATCTGCAGTCGGTGCCGAGGCGGCTGGTGACGGTCTACCTGCCGCTCTCGATCATCGTCATCATCCTGCTATTCCCGTTCTACTGGATGGCGCTGACGTCGGTGAAGCCGGACGAGCAGTTGCTCGACATGGAGACCTACAGTCCGTTCTGGACCTGGAGTCCCACGCTCAAGCATTTCCACAAGCTGTTGTTCGAGAGCTACTATCCGCACTGGCTGTGGAACACGATGTATGTCGCGATCTGCGCCACCGTGCTGTCGATCATCGCGAGCGTGCTCGCGGCCTATGCCATCGTGCGCCTGCGCTACAAGGGTGCGAACCTCGTCGGCGGCCTGATCTTCCTCGCCTATCTCGTTCCGCCCTCGATCCTGTTCATTCCGCTGGCGACCGTCGTGTTCCAGTACGGCCTGTTCGACTCGCCGTACGCCCTGATCCTGACCTATCCGACGATCCTCATCCCGTTCTCGACCTGGCTGTTGATGGGGTATTTCAAGACCATTCCCTTCGAGCTCGAGGAATGCGCGCTGATCGACGGCGCGAGCCGCTGGCAGATCCTGATCAAGATCGTGATCCCGCTGGCGATCCCGGGGCTGATCTCGGCCTTCATCTTCTGCTTCACGCTGTGCTGGAACGAGTTTATCTACGCGCTGACCTTCCTGCAGTCGACCCAGCACAAGACGGTGCCGGTTGCGATCGTCAACGAATTCGTCGATGGCGACGTCTACCACTGGGGCGCGTTGATGGCCGGTGCCCTGGCGGGCTCGCTGCCGCTTGTGATCCTTTACGCCTTCTTCGTCGAGCATTATGTGTCGGCGATGACCGGCGCCGTGAAGGAATGATCGCGGTCCGCATAAAGAGATAGAAGAAACGAGGAGCAGGCGCTTGCACGTATTGGTTCTGGGCGCGGCCGGCATGGTCGGTCGCAAATTGGTTGAGCGTCTACTCCGCGACGGAAGGCTCGGCAAGACCGACATCACGAAGATGACGCTGCATGACGTCGTCGCACCCGCAAAGCCGGAGAAGCCTGGCTTTCCCGTCGAGGTGCACGCCGGCGATTTTGCGGTCGCGGGCGCAGCCGAAAAGCTGATCGCCGGCCGGCCCGACGTGATCTTCCATCTCGCCGCCATCGTCTCGGGCGAGGCGGAGCTCGATTTCGACAAGGGCTATCGCATCAATCTCGACGGCACGCGGATGCTGCTGGATGCGATCCGTCTCGTGGGCGGTGGCTACAAGCCGCGCGTGGTGTTTACCTCCTCGATCGCGGTGTTCGGCGCGCCGTTCCCCGACGCCATTGGCGATGAGTTCTTCCACACGCCGCTCTTGAGCTACGGCACGCAGAAGGCGATCGGCGAACTGCTGTTGTCGGACTATTCGCGCAAGGGATTCATGGACGGCATCGCCATTCGGCTGCCGACCATCTGCATCCGCCCGGGGCTGCCGAACAAGGCGGCAAGCGGCTTCTTCTCCAACATCCTGCGTGAGCCGCTTGCCGGCAGGGAAGCGATCCTTCCGGTGTCGGAGGACGTTCGCCACTGGCACGCGACGCCGCGCTCGGCGGTCGGTTTTCTCTTGCACGCCGCGACCATGGATTTGGCGGCCGCGGGGCCGCGCCGCGGCCTCACCATGCCGGGTCTCACGGCGACCGTCGGCGAGCAGATCGCGGCCTTGAAGCGCGTCGCGGGCGAGAAGGTCGCAGGGCGCATCAAGCGCGAGCCCGATCCCTTCATCATGGGCATCGTCGATGGCTGGCCGCGCAATTTCGAAGCCAAGCGCGCCCGCCAGCTCGGCTTCACCACCGCCGAGAAGAATTTCGACGACATCATCCGCATCCATATCGAGGACGAGCTCGGCGGCAAGTTCGTGGCCTGAGCGAACATTATGATGCGCGTAGCCTGCATCGGCGAGTGTATGGTCGAGCTGAAGCAGGCGGGCAGCGGCCTGTATTCGCGCGGCTATGGCGGCGACACGCTCAACACCGCGGTCTACCTCGCCCGTCTTGGCGTCGCCGTCGATTACATCACCGCGCTCGGCGATGATCCGCTGAGCGACGAGATGATCGCAGGCTGGCAGGCCGAGGGGGTCGGCACCGCCAAGGTCGCGCGGCTTTCGGGCAAGCTGCCGGGCCTCTATCTGATCGCAACCGACGCCAAAGGCGAGCGGCGCTTCTTCCACTGGCGCGAAAGCGCCGCAGCGCGCAGCCTGCTCGAGCTGCCCGAGACTGAAAGCCTGCTGCAATCGCTGTCCGCTTACGATCTCGTCTATTTCTCGGCGATCACGCTCTCGATCTTCAGCGAAGCCGCGCGGTCGCGGCTGTTCGCAGCGCTGCGGGCCGCGCGCGGGCGCGGCACTCGCATCGCCTTCGACACCAATTTCCGCGCCCGCGGCTGGCCCGATCTCGACATCGCGCGGGCGGTGTTTCGAGAGGCATTCGAGACGGCGGACATTGCGCTCGCCTCCACCGAGGATTTGCTGCCGCTTTATCCCGGTGCAGGCACCGACACCTTGCTCGCAGGCGTTCCGGGCGGCGAGGTTGTGTTGAAGCTTGCCGAGCCGGCAAGCCTGGTGCGCTTGGAGAATGGCATGCGGCGGATCGACGCCAAGCCGCTGACCGCGACCGTGGTGGACACCACCGCCGCTGGTGATAGCTTTGCGGCGGCCTATCTGGCCGCACGGCTTTCGGGCGCGGCGCCGGAGGAGGCCGCACGCGCCGGCCATTGTCTGGCAGGTCGCGTGGTGTGTCATCCCGGTGCCATTATTCCGCGTTCAGCCATGCCGGAAAACATCTCGTAAGGCGTGCTCATGACATCGAAACAGGAAAAGCTCACCGCGCTGTTCAAATCCGCCCGCGTTGTGCCGGTGCTGACCATCAACCGCCTGGAGGACGCCGTGCCGCTCGCGCGCGCGCTGGTCTCGGGCGGCGTGCGCATGCTGGAGGTGACCTTGCGCACCAAGGTCGCGGTCGACGCTGCGAAAGCCATCATCGCCAATGTGCCTGACGCGATCGTCGGCATCGGCACCATCCTCAACGCCGACGATCTCGCCCGCGCCGAGGAGCTCGGCGCCAAATTCGGCATCAGCCCCGGCGCGACGCCGCAGCTGTTGAAGGCCGCCGCGGCAAGCAATCTGCCGTTCGCGCCGGGAATCGCCACGGCTTCGGAGCTGATGCAAGCGCTCGCCCACGGTTTCGAGACCATGAAATTCTTCCCGGCCGAGCAGGCGGGCGGCATCAAGGCGCTGCGCGCGCTCGCCGGCCCGTTCCCGCAGGTGCAGTTCTGCCCGACCGGCGGCATCGGCGAGACCAATGCGCCGACCTGGCTCGCCGAACCCAATGTGATCGCCGTCGGCGGCTCCTGGCTGTGCCAGGCGGTCGACATCAAGTCCGGCAACTGGGCCGGCATAACCGCCATGTGCGAGCGGACGGTCAAGTCGGCGAAAGCGGCGTGAAGTCCTTGCGCCGATGCGCTAGAATCAGACCAGCCAGATTCAGGAGAACGACCATGACCGCCAGTATCGTTGGATGGGCGCATACGCCCTTCGGGAAATTCGACGCCGAAACCGTCGAGGGCCTCGTGGTCAAGGTCGCCAACGAAGCGATGGCCGACGCCGGCATTTCGGCCCGCGACGTCGACGAGATCGTGCTCGGCCATTTCAACGCCGGCTTCTCGCCGCAGGATTTTACGGCTTCGCTGGTGCTGCAGGCCGATCCGCAGCTTCGCTTCAAGCGGGCGACGCGCGTGGAGAACGCCTGCGCCACGGGCTCAGCCGCCGTGCATCAGGGCATCCGCGCCATCAAGGCGGGCGACGCCAAGGTCGTGCTGGTCGTCGGCGTCGAGCAGATGACGCGCACGCCGCCGGCCGAGATCGGCAAGAACCTGCTCAAGGCCTCGTACCTGCCGGAAGACGGCGACACGGTCGGCGGCTTCGCCGGCGTGTTCGGCAAGATCGCGCAGGGCTATTTCCAGAAATATGGCGATCAGTCCGATGCACTCGCCATGATCGCGGCCAAGAACCACAAGAACGGCGTCGCCAATCCGTATGCGCAGATGCGCAAGGACTTTGGCTTCGACTTCTGCCGCTCCGAGAGCGAGAAGAATCCTTACGTCGCCGGTCCCCTGAAGCGGACCGATTGCTCGCTCGTCTCGGACGGCGCCGCCGCGCTGGTGCTGACGGATTCCGAAACCGCGAAGGGCATGAAGAAGGCGATCAACTTCCGCGCCACCGCCCACGCGCAGGACTTCCTGCCGATGTCAAAGCGCGACATCCTGCAGTTCGAGGGTTGCACGGTCGCCTGGCAGCGCGCGCTGGAGCAGGCGGGTGTGAAGCTCACCGATCTCTCTTTTGTCGAAACCCATGACTGCTTCACCGTCGCCGAGCTGATCGAGTACGAGGCGATGGGCCTGACGCCGAAGGGGCAGGGCGCCCGCGCCATCCTGGAAGGCTGGACGCAGAAGGACGGCAAGCTGCCGGTCAATCCGTCCGGCGGGCTCAAGTCGAAGGGCCATCCGATCGGCGCGACCGGCGTCTCCATGCATGTGATGACGGCAATGCAGCTTGCAGGCCAGGCGCCCGAGGGCATGCAGATCAAGAACGCAAAGCTCGGCGGCATCTTCAATATGGGCGGCGCCGCGGTCGCCAATTACGTCTCGATCCTCGAGCCGTCGAAGTAGATTTTTCTGTCATTCCGGGGCAGCCCGCAAGGGCTGAGCCCGGAATCCATAGCCACAGGACATTGGGCTTGGCTCGAACACCGTGCAATCGAAGTTGGCCTGTGGTTATGGATTCCGGGCTCGCGCTTCGCGCGCCCCGGAATGACCGGCTTATCTCACGCCGCCCGCACCATCATCGGCGCCGCGCCCTTGCCCCGCACTTCCGCCTCCTCGAAATCGGCGGCGGCAATCGCGCGGTCGAGCGCGGCGCGCAGCTCCTTGGCGGTCTCCAGCGTCAGCTCGATTCCAGCACGCGCGCCGGGCTCGAGCGACGTGTTGATGAAGTCGAGCGTGATGACGTCGCCGAGATGGGCGTGGCGCGCGTGATCATAGGCGACCACCGCGTGCGAGAGCGCAAACCATTCGTCGCCGCGCTTGGCCATACCCTCGGCGTGAGTGACTTCGATAATCGAGGTGCACATGTCAGCTCCTCCTACTTCGCCAGATGCTTGCCGTAGAACGCGAAGACCTTGCCCCAGCCGTCCATGCACTGCTCGGGCCGGTACAGCGGCCGGTGCCAATAGAAGAAGCCGTGGCCGGCGCCGTCATAACGGTGGAATTCGTAAGCCTTGCCGTGCTTCTTCAGCTCGGCCTCGTGCTGGTTGACCTGCTCGGGGCTCGGCGCGCGGTCGTCATTGCCGAACAGGCCGAGGAGGGGACAGCAGAGGTCTTTGGTCATGTCGATCGGCGCGACCGGCGTCTTGTCGTTGAGCTCCTCCTTGCCCATCACCACGCGCCCGCCCCACAGTTCGACGCAGGCGTCGACGTCCTTCTTCTGGCAGGAATAGATGAAGGCATGACGGCCGCCGGAGCAGGAGCCGAAAACACCGACCTTGCCGTTGTGGCCGGGTTGCGCGCGCATCCACTTTACCGCGGCCTCGGTGTCGCCGACCATCTGGCTGTCTGCAATGCCGCCCTCGGCACGCACCTTGGCCGCGACGTCGTCAGGGTTGCCGCCACCCGTGCGCTCATAGAGGTTGGCGCAGATCGCCATATAGCCATGATGCGCAAAGCGGCGCGTCGTCTCGATGTAGAGTTCGCTCCAACCGGGAAGATGGTGGACCAGCACCACGCCCGGAAACGGCCCCGCGCCGGACGGCTTTGCGGTGTAGGCGGTGATCGGCGTGCCCTTGTCGCCCTTGATCGTGACGTTCTCGCAGGTCATGCCTCGGTAGAATGACATCATCTTGCTCCCTGGACTGTGTTTTCTTGGGTACCGCGAGGGTCAGTATTCGACAGTCGGATAGCAAGTGCAACCTGCGCCGGGCTACAGGATGGGTTGAGCGCAGCGAAACCCATTGCCTTTGCGGCGGCGCATTGATGAGTGTCGCTGCGCCCATCCATCCTGCGAAGTGCATGCCAATTTGACCCGACGGGCAAATCGCTTCGGCTTATCGGAACAATTCGTTCGATCAGTCAAGCCCCATCGCTAAAAATATTATCCTTCCGCTTTTCGGAAAATTATGATTGTCTTGCCGCATCCCGCCGCGACACGAGGGGCGTATGCGCATCGTCACGAAACGTGCGGCGGGATGCGATGGACGTTCTGGCGTCGCCGGACGAGCGACGATCAAAGCGGACGGCGAAATCGTGTGGTCCTGACACCCCGACGCTGGTGTCAAGTTCCGCTCCTGATGATGGGCGAAGCGACGGTGGCCAACAAGCCCGGCGCACCGGGGAGAGCACGTATAAGCCGTAAACCATTGCGCAGGGGATGCCGGAGTGTGTTCGGTTGTACCTGCTGAGAACTCGTGTGCGTCCTTTTGCGCATTTCCTGCACACGAGGCTGCGGGTGCAACGGCACCCGGCATTCCCTGCGCCCTCCGTTGTTTTGGAGGGTTCGGTTGACGCAAGACTCGGGCGGAACGCGCCGCGAGAATGCGAAGGCGCGTCTCCAATTTCCATCGTCATTCCGGGGCGCGCGAAGCGCGAGCCCGGAATCCATAACCACCAGACGGGAGTATGGATTCCGGGCTCAGCCCTTCGGGCTGCCCCGGAATGACGGGAGAGAGCGAGAGAGGCGGACTCAACCGCATACCCCCATACGCCGGCCGCGCTTGATCTCTCCGACCCGCTGCCGTTACTTGGCCCACAAACCAACAGGGAGTGAACGACGCCATGGGCCCATTGCAAGGCATCAGGGTCATCGACATGACCACCGTGCTGATGGGGCCCTATGCGACCCAGATGCTCGGCGATTACGGCGCCGACGTCATCAAGGTGGAATCGCTCGAGGGCGACGTGACGCGGTTGATCGGCCCGACACGCCATCCCGGCATGGGACCTGTGTTCCTCAACACCAACCGCAACAAGCGCTCGATCTGCCTCGATCTGAAGAAGCCGGCCGGCCGCGAGGCGGTGCTGCGGCTGACCGAGACGGCCGATGTCTTGATCTACAACGTGCGGCCGCAGGCGATGGCGCGGCTCGATCTCGGCTATGACGTCGTCGCCAAACGTAACCCGCGCCTGATCTATGCCGGCGTGTTCGGCTTCGGCCAGGACGGGCCCTATGCGGCAAAGCCCGCCTACGACGATCTGATCCAGGGCGCGACGGGATTGCCGGCGCTGATGGCGCAAACGAGCGATGGCATGCCGCGCTATGTACCGAACGCGCTGGTCGATCGTATCGTAGGCCTCACCGCGGTCGGCGCGATCTGCGCGAGCCTTGTGCATCGCGACCGCACCGGGCGCGGCCAGCGCGTCGATATCCCGATGTTCGAGACCATGGCGGGCTTCGTGCTGGGCGACCATATGGGCGGGCTCACCTACGAGCCGCCGCTCGACAAGGGCGGTTACGCGCGCCACCTCTCGCGCGACCGCAGGCCCTACAAGACCGCCGACGGCTATATCTGTGTGATCGTCTACAACGACAAGCAGTGGGAAAGCTTCTTCAAGGCGACCGGCCGCGACGATCTCCGCGCCGACCCGAAATTCGCGACCTTCGCCGGCCGCGCCACCAACATCGATACCGTCTATGGCGAGCTTGCGCGCATCTTCGAGACGCGCACGACGGCGGAATGGCAGGAGCTGCTCACTACGGCCGATATTCCGGTGATGCCCATGCACGATCTCGCAAGCATGCTGGCCGACCCGCACCTCGCCGCAACCGGGTATTTCCCCGTGGTCGCGCATCCGACCGAAGGCCCGATCCGCAGCATGAAGGTATCTGCGAGGTGGTCGGAGACGCCGGCCGAAACCGTGCGGCTCGCGCCGCGCCTGAATGAGCATGGCGAAGAAATCTTGCGCGAGGCCGGCTTCTCCGCCCAGAACATCGCCACGATGATAGGCGAGGGCGTAACCCGGCCCGCGCCGGCTATGAAGGACTGATCCGATGGATTTCGCGCTCACCGCCAACCAGGAATCGATCCGCGATGCCGTTGCCAAAATCTGCTCGCGCTTCGACGACGCTTATTGGCTGAAGAAGGACAAGGAGGGCGGCTTCCCGGCCGACTTCCACAAGGCGCTGGCCGATGCCGGCTGGCTCGGCATCTGTATCCCCGAAGACTATGGCGGCTCGGGCCTCGGCATCATGGATGCCGCGATCATGATGCGCACGATTTCCGAATCCGGCGCCGGCATGTCCGGGGCGTCGGCGATCCACATGAACGTGTTCGGGCTCAATCCGGTCGTCGTGTTCGGCACCAGGGAGCAGTGCCGGCGCATGCTGCCGGGCATCGTCGACGGCAAGGAACGATCCTGCTTCGCAGTCACCGAACCCAACACCGGCCTCAACACCACGCAACTCAAGACGCGCGCGGCGCGCAAGGGCGACAAATATGTCGTCAACGGCCAGAAGGTCTGGATCTCGACCGCACAGGTCGCGGAAAAGATTCTCCTGCTCGCGCGCACCACGGCGCTTGAGGAGGTGAAGAACCCGACCCACGGCCTGAGCCTGTTCTACACGGATTTCGACCGCAAGACGATTGCTGTCCATGAGATCGAGAAGATGGGCCGCAAGGGCGTCGATTCCAACGAGCTGTTCTTCGAGAATTTTGAAATTCCGGTCGAGGACCGGCTGGGCGAGGAGGGACGCGGCTTCGAATACATCCTGCACGGCATGAACCCGGAGCGCATCCTGATCGCAGCCGAAGCCGTTGGCCTCGGCCAATGCGCGCTGTCGCGCGCCGCCGGCTACGCCAAGACCCGTAACGTGTTCAATCGTCCGATCGGCATGAACCAGGCGATCCAGCATCCGCTCGCGAAGAACTGGATGGAGCTCGAGGCCGCGTGGCTGATGACGCTCTCGGCCGCCTGGCAATACGACCAGGGCCTGTCGTGCGGACCGGCCGCGAACTCCGCCAAATATCTCGCGGCCGAAGCGGGCTTCCGCGCCTGCGAGCAGGCGGTGATGACCCATGGCGGCTTCGGTTACGCCAAGGAATTTCACGTCGAGCGCTATCTGCGGGAGTCCCTGATCCCGCGCATCGCGCCGGTCAGCCGCGAGCTGATCCTGAGCTTTATCGCCGAGAAGGTGCTGGGCCTGCCGAAGTCGTATTGACGGCAATGCATAAATCTCTCAACGGCGTCATTCCGGGGCGCGCGAAGCGCGAGCCCGGAATCCATAACCCCCGGCCGTGGTTATGGATTCCGGGCCTGCGCCTATCGGCGCATCCCGGAATGACGACGGTGGAGGTGTCGGAGCCATGACCTACATCACTGGCGTTGGCCTCACCTCCTACGGCAAGCATGAAGGCCTCACCTCGCTCGACCTCATGAGCAAGGCGGCCGAGCTTGCGATTGCGGACGCTGGGCTGAAGCGCGCCGACATCGACGGCATCCTCTGCGGCTATTCGACAGTCTCCCCGCACATCATGCTCGCGACCGTGTTCGCCGAGCATTTTGGCATCCGCCCGGCTTACGCCCATGCGGTGCAGGTCGGCGGCGCCACGGGGCTCGCCATGACCATGCTCGCGCATCATCTCGTCGATGCCGGCGTCGTCAGGCACGTGCTGGTCGTCGGTGGCGAGAACCGTCTGACCGGGCAGAGCCGCGACGCCTCGATCGTGGCATTGGCGCAGGTCGGCCATCCCGATTACGAGGTGCCGTTGGGGCCGACGATCCCCGCCTATTATGGCCTCGTCGCGTCGCGCTACATGCACGACTATGGCGTCACCGAAGAAGACCTCGCGGAATTCGCTGTGCTCATGCGTGCGCATGCGGCGACCCATCCCGGCGCGCAGTTTCGTGAGCCGATCACGGTTGCCGACGTGATGGCCTCGAAGCCGGTGGCCTCGCCGCTCAAACTGCTCGACTGCTGTCCGGTCTCCGATGGCGGCGCGGCCTTCGTCGTCAGCCGCGAGCCCACCAACGCGGCGCGGGTGAAGATTCGCGGCTGCGCCCAGGCGCATACGCATCAGCATGTAACGGCAGCACCGCGCCTGAGCGAGCTTGGCGCCGAGATTTCGATCGCCAGGGCGAAGCAGGCTTCGGGCATGGCGATCACCGATGTTCGCTATGCCGCGGTCTATGACAGCTTTACCATTACGCTGGCGATGCTGCTCGAAGATCTCGGCCTCGCCAGGCGCGGCGAAGCGGCATCGCGCGTGCGGTCGGGTTACTTCCGCCGTGACGGCGAGATCCCGCTTAACACCCATGGCGGGCTTTTGAGCTACGGTCATTGCGGTGTCGGCGGCGCCATGGCGCATCTGGTCGAGACGCATCTGCAGATGACGGATCGAGCCGGCAACCGCCAGGTCCGCGACGCCTCGGTCGCGCTCTTGCATGGCGATGGCGGCGTGCTGTCGTCCCATGTCAGCATGTTCCTGGAGCGCGTCTGATGCAGAAACCCGCCGACTGGACCCAGGGCGTCGAGGCGATCCTCTACCAATCCTGCGTCTCTTGCGGGCAGCCGCAATATTTTCGCCGCGGCTTCTGCGCGGCCTGCGGTGCGACCGAGCTAGCCGACAAGCGCGCGGGCGGGATGGGGACGGTCTATGCCACTTCCGTCGTGGCACGCGCCGCGACACCGGAGACCCGCGCCCACGTTCCCTACGCCATCGTGCTGGTCGATACCGAGGAAGGTTTTCGGATGATGGCGCATGGTGCGAACGATCTCGCCATCGGCGATCGCGTCGCCGCGCGCTTCACCCTGTTCGCAGGAAGGCTCGTGCCCTATTTCGAGAAGTTGGCTTGAACGTTAGCCTCCAGGCTTGCGCGGCGCTCGCCCCCGTAAAAGAGGACGCTGGCGATGACGAGCAAAGCCGTCACCGCCAGCATGTGCGCGAGTGCCGCCGAGGTTGCCCTCTTGGTGGCTTCCTTCATGCCGGTTTTCTCCCTAAACCTGGGCGCGACTTATCGCGGCGCAACGATGCGCAACGACGGTCAGAATTTTTACTCGGAACACCCCACATCGAGCATTCGCCCCAATTAGGTCCCCACGGGGCAACGTCGACTGTGCCAGCGTCGAACAGTATTGCGGCGGCAATTTGACTCACGCATGGCCCGGGGCGGATACTGTTTTGGCAAAATAAGATTCAGGATGGAACCCAAGGAGATACAAGGAAAACATGGCCCGCATCGACTATAGCGATCCCGCAAAGCACAACGACCGGACTCGCGAGCTCCTGGGCAAGAACCGCAACGCCAACATCTTCCGCATGATGGCGCATTCGCCGAGCTATCTCGAGCAATATTGCCGGCTTGGCGGCGCGATCCGCCACAAAGGCGAGCTCGATCCGATCGTGCGCGAGCTTGCCATCACCCGCACCGGCATCCTCTGCGAGGCGCCGTACGAAATCGTGGCCCACAAGCGCATCGGCAAGAATGTCGGCGTCACCGACGAGCAGAACGAAGCACTGGAGAACTGGCGGCAAGCGTCCTGCTTCAACGAGGTGCAGCGCGCCGCGCTCGCCTTCACCGACGAGATCGCGACGATGAAGCGGCCCACGGATGCGACCTTCAACGCGATCAAATCAAAACTCACGCCGGGCGCGCTGGTCGAGCTGCAGCTTTCCGTCGGCTTCTACATCATGACCTCGAAATTTCTGGAGACGTTTGAGATCGACATGCAGCCGGTCGCCGAGGTGATCGGCTAGGCTCGCGTGCGAAGGTGCGAGTGAATTGAAACCTGGATGGAGAGTTTGACGTAAATCATAGGGGAGGGCCGCGTGGTGAATCCCGAAATCGGCAGCAAGGAATTAAATCCGCTCTGGCATGCGATGTTGTCGGGCGATGATTCGAGGTTGCGACGGGGACGGCAGATGTTCCGTCTGCTGTCGCCCACGGCACATGAACGTTGTCGGCTGTGCAACGCCGGATTTGACGGCTTCTCAGCGCCTCTGATGCGGACGATCGGACGGGCGCCATGGCTGCGCAATCCGCATTTTTGCGCAAAATGCGAAGCGGTCATTGCCAAAGAGCGCGGCGGGGCCGAAATCGACGTCGCCATGCTCTATGCCGACGTGCGCGGCTCGACCGAACTCGCCGCTCGCCTCGGACCGACAGAGTTCGCCGCCTTGATGCAACGATTTTTCCGTGTCGCGACCAAGGTGTTCATCGCCAGCGACGCCATTGTGGACAAGATGGTGGGAGATGAGGTGATTGCCATCTATGTTCCGGGGCTGACCGGCGCCGATTTCCGCCAGCGTGCGGTGGCCGGCGGCCTCGCGCTCCTGCGTGCTACCGGCCACGGCGACGCGAGCGGCCCCTGGCTTTCGATCGGCGTCGGCGTGCATTCGGGCGAGACCTTCATCGGCTCGATCGGCGTCGAGGGCGGCAACTATCAGTTTGCTGCGCTTGGCGATCCCATGAACTTCGCCGCAAGACTTGTCGCCGCGGCCAGGGCCGGAGAGATCGTGATGAGCGAGCCGATCTGGAACGCCGTGTCGAACGAGGTCGCGGCCGAGCCGCGCAAGCTTGAGCTCAAGGGCTATGCGCAGCCCCGGCAAGCCTATGTGGCGCGATTGCCGACCGGGAAGAGCTGATGGATATCGACGAATATGCCGAATGGACGGCGACAACGGCCAAGGTCTCCGCGCAGCCGGGCGCCGAGCGGCTTTCCTATCTCGGTCTCGGCCTTGCGGCGGAGGCAGGCGAGGTTGCCGATCACATCAAGAAACTGTTGCGCGACGGGAATTTGGACGAGGCCGCGTTGATCGATGAGCTTGGCGACGTGATCTACTACTGGGCCTGCCTGTGTGCGGCGTCAGGCCGTAAACCATCGGAGGTGCTTACCGCAAGCCAAGCGAAGATCAGCCGCAAGATCGCGGCGTCATGATGCGGACCATTTATTTTACTCAATGACCGACTTCATTTCGAGACAGGTGACTTATGAACAACGGCTGGGACAGCTCGGCGCAAGCATGGATCGATTCCATGGGCGAGCGCGGCGAACGCGGCGATTGGGGACGGCAGCATGTGCTCGATCCCGTGATGATGGCGCGTGTGGGGCAGGGTCGTTTCGGCAACGCGCTTGACGTCGGTTGCGGCGAAGGCCGCTTCTGCCGGATGCTCAGGACCGCTGGCGTAAAGGCTACGGGCATCGACCCGACGAGACAGCTTCTCGAGCTCGCGAGGGAGCGCGACCCTTGTGGCGACTATCGGCTTGGCCGTGCGGAACGGCTCGAGTTCACTGACGCCAGCTTCGATCTCGCGGTCAGCTACATCACGCTGATCGACATTCCCGATTTCCGCGCCGCCATTCGTGAGGTGGCCCGCGTGCTGCGGCCGGGCGGCTCGCTCTTGATGGCCAATCTCACCGGATTCACCTCGGCCTGCGGGGATCGGGGATGGGTGAAGGATGCCGACGGCGAATACCTCCACTACCCCGTCGACAATTATCTCCGTGAATTTCCATTCTGGCTTGAATGGAGCGGCATCCGGATCGAGAACTGGCATCGGCCGCTTGCGGCCTATATGACGGCGTTCCTCGAGGCCGGCCTCGTCCTGAAATTCTTCTCTGAGCCCGAACCAATATCCGGCCAGGCGATCCACCAGGAGCGCGCGCGGCGCGTGCCCTGGTTCGTGGTGATGGAATGGCAGCGGCCTGCCTAGTTGGTCGTCAGCAGATTGACTTTGGTGTTGGCAACGATCAGCCGGTCGGCCAGGATTTGCGCCAGGTTGCGCATGATACGTTCGCCGGCCTTGGGATACTGGTCGCGGAAGCGCTCGAAATCGGCAAGCGGGATTTCGACCGCCGTCGCGGACGCATCCGCGAGCACGTCGGCCGAGCGGTGGCTTTCGAGGAGCGCCATCTCGCCGAAGGCCATGCCGGCGGTCAGCGTCGCGAGCCGAACGCCATCGGGCAGCGTCACGTGAACCACACCGCTCCGGAGGAAAAACAGCGAAGTCGCAGGCTCGCCGGCAGCGACGATCCTCTCGCCGCGGCGGTAGGTTTTGGTGGTGCCGAGCGCAGCAAGCGCCTCGATCTCTGCCTCCGACAACCCCGCGAGCAGCGGCTGCTCGGCAAGTTCGGTGGTGTCGTGGAAGTCGATCGCACCGCCATAGCGGTAGACGACCTGATCCTCCGCCCATTCGATCGCGGCGTCGAGCAGATAGAAATCGCGCAGGTTGGTGATGCCTTCGGTCCATTCGCGCACGATCTTCCAGCCTTCAGACGTGCGCTTGATGCCGGACAGCACCACGGTGACGTGGAAATTCGCGAGCTCCCGAAACTCCTCTGCGATCAAACGGGCGCCGGCGCGGGTCACCGCGGTGACGCGCCTGAGGTCGAAGATCACGAATTGCGGGCGCTGCCGGCTCGCGAGCCTGCGCGAGACATAGTCGACATTGGAGAACGACAGCGTACCGACCAACTCGAACACGTGAACATCGTGATGATGCGCGGCGAGGATGTCGCGTTCATGCAGCCGGCGGCTGCGTCGCGACGGGTTCTTGCCGATGGTGTAGTCGGCGATGATCGCGTTGCGCGCGTCGTCGCTGCGGTCGAGCATGTGCAGATCGTAATGCGACGACAGCGCCTCGCAGACCTTGATGCCGCGCACGCTGTTGCCGTGCTTGTCGAGGCGGGGGGAATAGCTCCCAAGCCCGAGGCGCGCCGGCAGCGAAGCCTGGATGCCGCCGCCGACGCCGCTCTTGGCGGGAATGCCGATGCGGTAGATCCATTCGCCGGCATAGTCGTACATGCCGGACGAGGTCATGACCGACAACGTGCGCGCGATCGCATAAGGCGTCGTGACTTGCACACCGGTCACGGGATTGATGCCGCGGTTGGCCAAGGTCGCCGCCATGATCGCGATGTCGCGCGCCGTCACCAGGATCGCGCATTGGCGGAAATAGACGTCGAGCACTTCGGCGACGTTATTCTTGATCACGGCATTGGTGCGCAGCAGATAGCCGATGGCGCGGTTGCGATCGCCGGTGGCGCTTTCGGACGAATAGACGGCTTCATCGACGTCGAGGTCGCGTCCGGCAAAGCGCGACAGCTCGCGGCGGATGTGCTCGAAGGCGCCGGAACCCTTGGCTTCGTGGACGAGGCCCGAGCATGCGATCGCGCCGGCATTGACCATCGGATTGAAGGGATGGTTCTCGGCGTTGAGCCGGATCGAGTTGAAGGGATCACCGGAGGGTTCAACGCCGATCACGGCCTCGACCCGCGAGGCGCCAAGGCTGTCCAGCGCCAACGCGAACACGAAAGGCTTCGAGATCGATTGGATGGTAAAGGGCACCCTGGTGTCGCCAACCTCGTAGACATGGCCGTCGAGGGTGGCGAGGCTGATGCCGAAATGATCGGGGTCGGCCTTGCTGAGCTCGGGGATGTAGCGCGCGACTTCGCCGCCCGTTTCGGGCAGGAAGTCGGCATGGCAGCGATCGAGAAACCGCAGCAAAGGCGGTTTCGAGCTGGCCCAAGCCGTCGAGGGAGTGGTTGGGAGGTGCGATCCCGGTTTCATGATGCCGGAGTTTTGCCGCGCCACGGCGGCGGGCGCAACCGGCCCGCAAAATCGACGGGGCGGCTGGCGGCCTCAGATCTCGAGGATCGCGACCGCCTGGCCTTCGGCGACCACGTCGTCGAGGGCGACGAGAATGGTCTTCACCTTGCCCGCCGCGGGTCGAAGCCATGGAATTTCCATCTTCATGGCTTCGACAACAGCGACGTCGTCGCCATCGCCAATGCTGGCGCCGGCTGCAACGGGAAGGGCGCACACGCGCCCGGCGACTTCGGTGATCACTCTGATATCTGGCATGCCAATCGGCTTCTTGTTGTGGGCGCACAATGCCTGAGGTAGCTTGTTCTGCAAGTGGAATTTTATTCCGCATAATGGAAAAAGCAGGAAGCGCATGGGACGACGCTCGGAGCGCCTGAGCAGGCAGGGAATGCTCGCCGGTGATCTCGCCGGCGAAGGCGATGTCATTCAGGTCGTATCGCGGGCGTTTGATGTGCTGCGATGCTTCGAGGGCCATGAGGCGCGGCTCGGCAATCTCGAGATCTCCAACCGCTGCGGATTGCCGCGCTCCACGGTGTCGCGGTTGACCCACACGCTGACGCGCATGGGCCAGCTCGTCTATCTGCCGCGCGACCAGAAATACCGGATCGGGCCGAGCGCGGTCGCGATGAGCACGGCGATGATGAAGGGGCTGCAGCTCCGCAACTTGATCAGGCTGCGTCTGCAGGATGTCGCCGAGCACTTGCCCGGCACGGTCGGCTTCGTCATTCCGGACCGCTTCCATCTCGTCTATCTCGAATATGCCCGCTCCGCGAATGCGCTCGGCCTGCATGAGGTGACCGGCAGCCGCATCGCCATGGGCACGACGGCCGCGGGCCATGCCTATACGGCCGCGCTCGCGCCGGAAGTCGGCGACGCGCTGCTCGCGGAGATGGAGCGGGAGATGCCGGAGGCGGCGAAATCGCTGCGCCCGCGCATAGAGGACAATCGCCGCTTCCTGAAAGAACACGGCTACGTCACGGCCTGCGGCCTGTGGAGCCCGCATATCAATGGCTGCGCCGTACCCTTGTGGTCGCCGCAATACCAGACCTTTGTCGTGGTTACGATCGGGCTGCTATCGGCGATGTTTGACGAGAAGCGGTTGCACAGGGAGGTGGCGCCGCAGATGATCGAGTTGGGAGTTGCCGTCGGCGGATTGCTCGAAGGCGCCGAAGGCGATCTCTTTCAAAACCGGCTGGAGCGCAAGGCGCTGCCGGTGCGGGCCAACACCAACGCGATCATCAAGACGGAGGAGACGAATGACCTGGAAGCCCGAACTCGACGAGCTGGCTCGGCGCGAAGCGTTCGCGCGCGAGATGGGCGGCGTTGAGAAGGTTAAGCGGCAACGCGACCAGGGCCGGCTCACCGTCCGCGAACGCATCGACAAGATGGTCGATGCCGATTCATTCCACGAAATCGGCGCCGTCTCCGGCATCGGCGAATACGATGCGCACGGCGAGCTCAAGCACGTGACGCCGGCCAACTGCGTGTTCGGCCGCGCCAAGATCGATGGTCGCACGGTCGTCGTGGTCGGTGATGATTTCACCGTGCGCGGCGGCTCGGCGGATGCGTCGATCTCGGCCAAGCCCTTGATGGCGGAGGAGATGGCGCATGATTTCCACTTGCCGATCATCCGCATCATCGAGGGCTCCGGCGGCGGCGGCTCGGTGAAGACCATCGAGACCAAGGGCGCGGCCAATCTGCCCGGCGGCATCGGCGGCACGCGCTGGTATCGCTACACGACCGAAAATCTGGCGCATGTGCCGGTGGTGGGGCTCGGCCTCGGATCGGTCGCGGGGCTTGGCGCGGCGAGGCTCGCTGCGAGCCACTATTCGATCATGACGCGAAACTCGGCGATGTTCGTGGCGGGACCGCCGGTCGTGAAACGGCTGGGACAGGACCTCACCAAGCAGGAGCTTGGCGGCGCCGACATCCAGACCCGCGCCGGTGGCGTGGACGACGCCGTTGACACCGAGGAAGAGGCGTTCGCGAAGGCGCGGCGCTTCCTGTCGTACCTGCCGTCCTCGGTGTTTGAGCTGCCGCCGACGTTACCCTGCAACGATGATCCGGAACGAAGTGATGATTCGCTGATCAAGGCGGTGCCGCGCAGCCGCCGCCAGGTCTACAAGATGCGCCCCATCATCGAGTCCGTGGTCGACAAGGGCTCGTTCTTCGAGGTGAACAGCAATTTCGGCAAGCCGGTGATCGTGGGCCTGGCACGGCTCGAAGGCCGCGCCGTATTGTTGCTCGCGAGCGACCCGTTCCACTATGGCGGCTCGTGGACTGCGGAAGCCTGCCAGAAGGTGGTGCGCTGGGTCGACTTTGCCGAGATTTTCCATCTGCCGATCGTCTATCTGATGGATTGCCCCGGCTTCATGATCGGGCTCGAGGCCGAGAAGGCGGCAACGATCCGCCACGGCGTGCGCGCGATGGCGGCGGTGAACCAGACCACGGTGCCCTGGTGCACGGTGATCGTGCGCAACTCGTTCGGCGTCGCCGGTGTTGTGCATCAGCCGGCCGACCGGTTCTCGATCCGCTATGCCTGGCCATCGGCCTATTGGGGCTCGCTGCCGCTCGAGGGCGGCATCGAGGCGGCCTATCGCGCGGAGATCGATGCGGCAGACGATCCCGCGGCGAAGTTGAAGGAGATCGAGGATCGCCTCAACAGGCTGCGCTCGCCGTTCCGCTCGGCCGAGAAGTTCTGGGTCGAGGAGATCATCGATCCCAGAAAAACCCGCTCGCTGCTTTGCGAATTCGCGCGCCTCGCCGAGCCCCTGCGCGCGCCGGGGCTTGCGAAGAAGATGACGATCAGGCCATAGCCGGCTTCGACGCCTTCGAGATCGTGATCGCCATCAGCGACGCGATGAGGCAGAGTGCGCCGGCCGCGAAGAAGGCGGGCAGGTAGCTCTCAAGCATCGTACGCGACAGTCCGGCGGCGAAGGCGGCAACGCCTGCGCCGATCTGATGGCCGGCAAAAATCCAGCCGAACACCAGGTTGGCGCGCTCGGCCCCAAAGCGTTGCGCGGTGAGCCGTACTGTCGGCGGCACAGTCGCGACCCAGTCGAGCCCGTAGAACATCGCAAACAGCGACAGCCCGTAGAACGAGAAGTCGCTGAACGGCAGGTACACCAGCGATAGCCCGCGTAGGCCGTAATACCAGAAGAGGAGCCAGCGATTGTCGTAGCGGTCGGACAGCCACCCCGACATGATGGTGCCGAAGAAGTCGAAGATGCCCATCGCGGCGAGCAGGCTTGCGGCCTCGACCTGCGGGATGCCGAAATCCATGCACATCGGGATCAGGTGCACCTGGACCAGCCCGGCGGTGCTCGCGCCGCAGATCGCAAAGGTCAGGAACAGCGCCCAGAACACGGGCGAGGTGGACGCATCGCGCAGGGTGCCGAGCGCGGTGGCGAGGATCGGCGCGTTGCTCGGCGCGGGCGCGGGCTGGGGAGTAGTTCCGTTGTCGCCGAACGGGCGCAAGCCGACATCGCTCGGCCGGTCGCGCATGAGCATCAGGACGGCAAAAGCAGAAACGCCGAGCATGCAGCAAACCAGTCCCAGTGCGATGCGCCAGCCATAGTGCTCGGTGATGCTCGCGAGCAACGGCAGGAAGATCAACTGCCCGGTCGCGACGCTGGCGGTAAGGATGCCGACCACAAGTCCGCGCCGCGCCGCGAACCAGCGCGTGGCAATAGTCGCGCCCAAGACAAGCGCGGTCATGCCGGTGCCGATGCCGATCACGACGCCCCACAACAGCATCAGGTGCCAGACTTTGGTCATCGCGAGCGAGGCGAGGAGCGCGGACACCACGATGAGTTGCGCCGTCAGTGTCACGTTGCGGAGGCCGTAGCGGTTGAGCAGCGCGGCGGCAAAGGGGGCCATCAGCCCGAACAGGATGAAGCGGATCGAGAGCGCGGATGAAATCTCCGCCGTCGTCCAGCCGAACTCGTGTTGCAGCGGCACGATGAACACGCCGGGCGCGCCGACAGTGCCGGCCGAGACCAGCGCGGCGAAGAAGGTCACGGCGACCATCACCCAGCCGTAGTGGATGTTGCGGCGGGATAAAGCTGCCGCGAGCCAGTTCGAGATCATTGCGGGTTCGGGATACCTGATTGGAGGTCTGTTTGCTTTGCTTGACCGTAACATCTTGACATGAGAGGCCTATGGCTGAAATGCCATAGTTCCCTCATTTTAGGACTTGGTCGCGCTAGTGCGCGACGCGCTCGACCGCAATGGCGGTGGCTTCGCCGCCGCCGATGCAGAGCGCCGCCACACCGCGCTTGAGGTTCTTCGCTTCGAGCGCATGCAAGAGCGTCACGATCAGCCGCGCTCCGGTGGCTCCGATGGGATGGCCGAGCGCGCAGGCGCCGCCATTGATATTGAGCTTGTCGCGGGGAATCCCGAGGTCCTTCTGCGCCGCCATGGCGACGACCGCAAACGCCTCGTTGATCTCGAAGAGATCGACATCGCCCACCTTCCAGCCGACCTTGTCGAGCAGCTTGCGGATTGCCGGGATCGGCGCCGTCGTGAACCATTGCGGTTCCTGGCTGTGGGTGGCGTGGCCCTTGATCTCGGCGAGCGAGGGCAGGCCATCGCGATCGGCGAGCGAGCGCTTGGCGAGAATGAGTGCAGCGGCGCCGTCAGCATTCGCGGAGGAGGCCGCGGGCGTGATGGTGCCGTTGGCGCGGAACGCCGGCTTCAGCGACGGGATCTTGCCGGGATCGACCTTCAGCGGATGCTCGTCATTGGCGATGAGCCGCGGACCGGCTTTCTCATTGAGCGTGATCGGCGCGATCTCGGCCTTGAACGCGCCGCCCTCGACCGCCTTTCGTGCGCGCGTCAGCGTCTCCATGGCGTAGGCGTCCTGGTCGGCGCGGGTGAATTGATAGGCCTCTGCCGTCGCCTCGCCGAAATCGCCCATCGAGCGGCCGGTCTCGTAGGCGTCTTCGAGCCCGTCGAGCAGCATGTGGTCGATGATGCGGTCGTGGCCGGCGCGATAGCCGGAGCGGGCCTTGGCGAGCAGATAGGGCGCATTCGACATGCTCTCCATGCCGCCGGAAACCACGATGTTGGCGGAGCCGGCATTGATGATGTCGTGCGCCAGCATGGTCGCCTTCATGCCGGAGCCGCAGACCTTGTTGATGGTGGTGGCGCCAGTGGCGTCGGGGAGACCCGCGCCACGCGCGGCCTGACGGGCGGGCGCTTGGCCCTGACCGGCCGGCAGCACATTGCCCATGAAGACTTCGTCGATCCTCTCGGGCGCGAGCCTGGCACGCTCCAGCGCCGCGCCGATCACATGCGAGCCGAGTTTGTGGGCGCTGAACGGGGTGAGCTCACCCATAAAACGGCCCAGCGGCGTACGGGCGGCGGACAGGATGACGACGGGATCGGAGGTTGCGGCCACGGCGGAACTCCTTTGGAATTTCGAGTCAATTTGGCATGATGAAGATCATATGATGCGCTGCAAAAAATGCAACGCCAGCCGCTCATGACAAATTGTCGTGGTCACATGACATGAAATGAGCCCAGTCGCGCAGCGAAAACATAGGTGTCATCATCCGCGAACGCGGATGATCCAGTAAACACCGGTGATTACTGGATGCCCCGCTTTCGCGGGGCATGACAGTCAACGCTTTACCGTTTCCGGTCGATAAAACCCTGCATCAGGCGTTTCGGCTCGTCGGTGAGGAACGACTTCCCGAACACGCCGACGCTGAGATCGATCGACTCGGTCAGCGGCAATTCCTCCCATTGGCGCAGCAGCGCCTTCTGCGCGCGCAGCGCCTCGGGCCCGCATTCGAGCAGCGCCTCGATGACGTGCTCGACCGCGGCGTCGAGTCCGCCAGGCTGTGCCACGACGTCGATCAGCCCCCAGGAGAGCGCGGTCGGCGCGTCGATGTTTTCCGCGGTCATGACGAGCCAGCGGGCGCGGCCCCAGCCCACCAGCCGCGGCAGCAGCGCGGCGTGGATCACCGAGGGAATGCCGACCCGCACCTCCGGCATGCCGAATTTGGCATCGTGGGCGGCGACCCGGAAGTCGCAGGCAGCGGCGACCTCGAGCCCGCCGCCAAGGCACCAGCCCGGCATCCGCGCGATCACCGGCGCCGGGAAGGCGCGGACGGCCTCGCAGAGATCGCGCAGGCGGGAGATGAAGGCTTCAGCTGATTTTTGATCCAGCGTCGCCATCTCCTTGATGTCGGCGCCGCCGATCATGCTCTTCTCGCTCTGGCCCGCCAACGCCAGGACGCGAATGGTGCGGTCGGACGCCAGCTTCTCAAGTCCCTCGCTGACGCCGTTGATCACGGCCGAGCCCAGGATGTTGAGCGAGCCGCCGTTACAGATCGAAAGCCGGACGACGCCGCGAGAATCGCGATCGACGCCGCAGTAGTGGTTCAGCATGTCCATGGGGCTATTCTCGCAACACGACGGGCCGGAACCCTACTTCCACGGGGGCGTACGTCCTTGTCAAGCGGCGTACCAAACCGTTGCGTGAAGCCGATTTAAGGAAATAAGGGCAGCAATTGCTGCCAAATGCTGCTATTATATGACTGTAGACATTTCATAGGACGACTTATGCGCTATTCGAAGGAGCACAAGCAGGAAACTCACGCGCGGATTGTGCGGAAGGCTTCGGTGCGGCTGCGCGAGAAGGGCGCCCACGGCATCGGCGTTGCCGACCTGATGAAGGAGGCGGGCCTGACCCATGGCGGCTTCTACGCCCATTTCGATTCGCGCGAGGCGCTGGTGATCGAGGCCTTCAACTACGCCATGGACCGCTCGATGGAGCACTGGCGCAAGACGATCGAAGAGACGCCGCCCGACAAACGGCTTGCAATCATCGTCGATTCCTACCTGACCACGCTGCATCGAGACGATCCGGGCCGTGGCTGCGCGGTTCCCACGTTGGGTCCCGAAATCGCCCGCGAAGGCCCGAAGACCCGCAAGGCGTTTGCGACCAAGCTCGAGCAGATGATCGAGATGATCGCGGACCAGATTCCGGATGTGCCGCGCAAGGCTGCGCGCCGGCAGGCGGCATCGGCGCTCGCGACCATGATGGGAACGCTGGTGCTGTCGCGGATCGCGGGCAACGGCGAGTTTTCCGAGGAGATTCTCTCCGCCGGGCGCGAGGCTGTGCTCGGCCGACCTGCGGCAGGCAAGACGGTCGCGAAGAAGCCCCGCGCGAAGCCGCACTAGCAGCAGGATATCTCGCTCGTCATGCGCGGGCTTGACCCGCGCATCCATCATCTTCGCAAGAGTCTTCTCTTGAAGGATGGATGGCCGGGTCAAGCCCGGCCACGACGAAAGGAGAACTTC
>Ga0209166_10000078_pt1 | contig 133501 bp, 135 predicted proteins | sample Coa_R1_3_FD_187151 | JGI IMG/M metagenome (GOLD analysis project Ga0209166, IMG submission 187151) | Surface soil microbial communities from Centralia Pennsylvania, which are recovering from an underground coalmine fire - Coalmine... | ecosystem: Environmental > Terrestrial > Soil >... | reverse complement strand
CGATCACGGTGATCTTCACGCTGTCGTCTTGAGTGGGGAAGGGCGCACTGGGAGCGCCAGGAGTCTGAACAATGGCTGCTGAATATACCTATCGCGTTTCGGCCTGGTGGACTTCAGGCCGCACTGGGCTGGCCAAATGCGAGTCCTCTCCCAACACGATCCATTTCTCCGAGGCCGCGGAACTGGGCGGCTTGCAGGGCCGCTGGACGCCAGAGCAGCTGCTCTTGTGCGCCCTGGCCGGATGCTTCACCACCACCTTCCATGACGTGGCGCGCGCCGCCAAATTTGAATATACCGATCTGGAGGTGGAGATCGAAGGCAGCGTCCGCCGCAGCCGTACGGCGGGATGCAATTTCAACGAGATCCTGATTCGTCCCAGGTTGACTGTGAATAGCGAGGACCAGCGCGAAGCCGGCCTGAATCTGTTGCGCCGCACGAAAGCGGTCTGCATGATTTCACGCGCCATTACCGTGCCGCAGACTCTGGAACCTACGGTGGACACGGTGAAGGTACCGGTCGAGGGCTGGAGCAATCATGAAGATGCGGTCGTGAAACTTGGGGTGTAAGGCGGGCTCGTTCGAGAACGAGGGGGAGCTATGATGTTTTCCTACAGATTAGTACGCCTGATCGAATCGCACGCCGACGCCCTCGCTGCTGGCCTCGAAGAGCGTGTGCAGACTAATTCCCAAGTCAGTCATTTTCGTGAAATTCCTGCCCATGAACTGCGGGAGCGGGTCTACGAAATTTATCGCCACCTCGGCGAATGGCTGCTGGGTAAGAACGAGCTCGACATCGAGCATCGCTATCTCGAAATCGGTAGGCGCCGCGCCCAGCAGGGCATACCGCTTAGCGAGTTGATCCAGGCGATTGTTCTTACCAAAGAAAATCTTTGGGATTTTCTCAAGAGTGAAGCAGTTATGGACCGGGCGGTCGAGATCATGGGAGAGCTGGAGGTGTTGCAGATGCTCGAAATGTTTTTCGACCGGGCCATTTACTATGCCTCTGTGGGGTACGAAGAAGCTGTGTCTCGCGGGGCGCACGAAGACGCGCTGAGAGCGAGCTAGGGGAGCAAAATTGGATGTCGATGTCATGGGAGATGGAATACAAGAAGCGGCTGAAGACTGCGGACGAGGCGCTGCAATGCGTCAAGTCCGGGATGCGGGTCTATATTCAGCCAGGCTGTGCCGAGCCTGAGACGCTGGTGGAAGCGCTGATGCGGCGCGGGCCGGAACTCTACGACGTAGAAATCGTTCACATGATGACCATGGGCTGTGCGCCCTACGTGTCGCCCGAAATGGCGGGACACTTCCGGCACAATGCCATGTTCATCGGCGCCAATGTGCGCGAGGCGATCAATGACGGCCGCGCCGATTACACGCCGATCTATCTGAGCGAAATCGAAGGCCTGTTCGAAAGCGGGGAGATGCCGATTGATGTCGCGCTCATCGAGGTCTCGCCGCCCGATTCGCACGGATTCTGCAGCTTTGGCGTGGGCGTCGATACCACTCTGACCGCCGCCAAAGTGGCCCGGCATGTGATCGCGCAAATCAACGACAACATGCCGCGCACTTACGGGGACAGCTTCATCCACGTCAACGACATTGGATCGTTTGTCGAGTCGTCCCGCCCGTTGTGCGCTCTGACCAGAGAGGTCGTGACTGACCTGCAGGTTGCCATCGCCCGTAACGTCGCGGGATTGATCGACGATGGAGCGGTGCTGCAGACCGGCATCGGCGGAATTCCCGATGCGGTCCTCCCGCTGCTGATGGACCGCAAGGACTTGGGTGTGCACAGCGAACTGGTCTCCGATGGCGTGATTCCGCTGATCGAGGCCGGCGTTCTGACGGGCGCACGCAAAAATTTCAAGCCGCGCAAGATTATCCTGGGATTCGCGCTGGGCACCAAACGCCTGTTCGAGTTCGTGGACAACAATCCCATCTTCGAATTTCATCCCACGGCGTACACCAACGATCCCGCGCTGATCGCCCGCAACGACAACATGGTTGCGATCAATTCGGCGTTGCAGATCGATTTGACCGGGCAAATCTGTTCCGACTCGATCGGCAACCGGTTCTATAGCGGCATCGGAGGTCAAGTGGACTTCCTGCGCGGCGCTTCGCGGGCGAGACGCGGCAAAGCCATCATTGCGATTTCTTCCACCGCCAAGCAGGGAACGATCTCGCGGATTGTGCCCACGCTCGATCCGGGCGCGGGAGTGGTCACGTCACGCGGTCTCGTCCGCTACGTCGTGACTGAATACGGAGTCGCTTATCTGCACGGCAAGTCCATTCGCGAGAGGGCCAAGGCGCTGATTGAGATCGCGCATCCCCAATTCCGCGAAGAGCTCTACACGTATTGCGAGAAAACCAAGTGGCTGCAGCCGAATCATGCGGTGCAGTCTGCGGCGAGGTGAGAGACAACATGCCAGCACGCGGCAACATTACGATCGATGTCGAAGAGTGCAAAGGATGCGGGTTATGCGTCGAGTCCTGCCCGCCCAAGTGCCTGGAGCTAGCCCCGGAGTTGAGCCATTACGGGGTGCATCCCGCGCGCTACACCGGCCACGACTGTACCGGGTGCGGCATCTGCTTTTATTGCTGCCCCGAGCCGGGGGCAATCACTGTCTTCCGTCTGGTGCCGCCACCCAAGCCGGTTGTGGCCCACGCAGGAGGCGAACATGCGCCAGCTCTGTAAAGGCAACGTTGCGGTCATCAAGGGTGCAGTGCTAGCCGGGTGCCGCGCCTACTACGGCTATCCCATCACCCCCGCCAGCGAGGTCGCCGAAGCCGCCGCCCTCTATCTTCCGGAAGTTGGCGGAACGTTTGTACAGGCCGAAAGCGAGACCGCTTCCATCAACATGGTCTATGGCGCGGCCGCGGCCGGTGTGCGCGTGATGACCGGCTCTTCCGGCCCAGGACTCAGCCTGATGCAGGAGGGCATCTCTTACCTTGCCGGAGCCGAATTGCCCTGCGTCATCGTCGACGTCATGCGCGGCGGCCCTGGCCTGGGCAACATCGCCCCCGAGCAAAGCGATTACTTCGCCATGGTGAAGGGTGGAGGCCACGGCAACTACCGCAATCTTGTAGTTGCGCCGGCGTCGGTGCAGGAGATGGCCGACCTGACCATCCTCGCCTTCGAGTTGGCCGACAAGTACCGCAATCCCGCGATCGTGCTGGCCGATGGATTCGTCGGCCAGATGATGGAACCGCTCGACCTCGAATACCGCGAGATCGTGGCTCCTGACAAGCCCTGGGCGGTGAAAGGCACGCCAGAGACTCGGCCCAACATGGTCAGCTCGATCTATCTCGAGCCCGATGATCTCGAAGAGCACCAGCGCCGCATGGAAGCGAAATACATTCGCGCGCAGCAGGCTGAGGTGCGCTGGGAGGAATATCTCACTCAAGATGCCGAGTTGATCGTGGTCGGCTACGGAATCGTTTCGCGGGTGCTGCGATCCACAGTGGATGAAGCGCGCAAGCACGGAACCAAAGTCGGGTTGTTCCGCCCCATCACGCTGTGGCCGTTTCCTTCGTTGGCTCTGGCCGCAGTCGCGCAGCGCGCCGAAAGAGTTCTGGCCGTCGAACTCAGTAACGGGCAGATGGTCGAAGACGTACGGCTGGCGCTGAACGGGAAGCGCCCGGTTGAGTTTTATGGTCGTGGCGGCGGCAACGTGCCCAGCGTCGAAGAGTTGCTGGCGAAGATTGAAGAGCAAGTTTCGTCGCCAGTGTAAGTGGCTTCTGGCTCTCGGCTTCCGGAAAAACCGAATCGCCGAAAGCCGGAGGGCGAAAGGCGCTTCTAAAGCAAGGATCTGATCATGGCTGAAAACAACATCGTCGTGGAAGAACCTAAAACCGCGGACCCCTACGAGGTCGTTCACTCCAAGTCACCACTCTTTTACCCCGAGTACGAGCGCAAGTCCGACCTCAAACACCAGACGCACTACTGCCCGGGATGCGGCCACGGCGTCGCCCACAAACTCATCGCCGAAGCACTCGAAGACCTCGGCCTGCAGAATCAAACCATTCTGGTGAGTCCCGTCGGCTGCTCGGTGTTCGCCTATTACTACTTCGATGTGGGCAACGTTCAGGTTGCACATGGACGCGCGCCCGCTGCCGCTACCGGCCTGAAGCGCGCCTGTCCCGACAAGATTGTGCTCGCCTATCAGGGCGATGGCGATCTGGCCGCGATCGGTACCGCCGAGATCGTACATGCCGCCAACCGCGGCGAGAAGATCAGCGTCTTCTTCGTGAACAATGCAATTTATGGAATGACGGGCGGCCAGATGGCCCCCACCACGCTGGTCGGCCAGCGCAGCACCACTTCGCCCTGGGGACGCCGTCCCATTAATGAAGGCTTCCCGCTGCACATGTGCGAGATGTTGTCGTCCCTCGAAGCCCCAGTGTACATCGAGCGCGTCGCGTTGTCCGACAACAAGAACATCATGAAAGCGCGCCGCGCTGTGCGCAAGGCCCTCGAACTGCAGCGCGATGGCGCGGGCTTCACTTTTGTAGAGATTCTTTCTCCCTGCCCGACCATCTGGGGCAAGGATCCGATTCAGGCGCGGAAATGGGTCGCGGACAGCATGATCCCGTCTTTCCCGCTGAATGTTTTTCGCGATCGCAGGATCGAGATCCCCAATAGCAATCAGCCTCCCCGCAAGACCGTGCAGGAGGTGGTGGAAGGGGAACGCCAGATGGCCCGCGAAGCCATGGTTGCCGGACGCCAACACCACTTCCGCCATCTCGGCATCAAGATTGCCGGCTTCGGCGGGCAAGGCGTGCTGCTGCTCGGCCAGTTGCTCGCCGAGATGGGAATGCGCGAGGGGTTGGAAGTCAGCTGGTTGCCCTCGTATGGGCCGGAGATGCGCTCGGGCAGCGCCCATTGCCACATCTGCCTTTCAAAAGACCGCATCGGATCGCCGGTGCTCTCGCGTCCCGACGTGCTCATCGCCATGAGCGAGATCTCCCTGCGGAAGTTCGCCTCGCAGGTCGCGCCCGGCGGCACCATCATCTATGGCCGCGATGCGCTGCCGGAGGATTTCAGCGTCCCGCAGGCGCAAGTGGTCTGCATTCCCGCCTCGGAGATTGCCGACAAGCTCGGCTCCGCCAAGGTCGCCAACGTCGTCATGATGGGAGCGTTGCTCGAAGAGACCGAGTGCCTCTCTTCCGGGACAGCCGATAAAGTTCTCGAAGCCAAAGTAAAAAATCCAGCGCTGTTGGAACTCGACCGCAAAGCGCTCGAGGCCGGACGCGTCTACATTGACCACACGGTCGCAGTGGGCGCACTCACACAAGCGGACGGCTTCGCGCAGTAAGGGGCTATGGATCAGGCGCTAGCCGTCAGGAAACCCTTGCCTGTACTAGTGCCTAACGGGTAGCCCCTGACTCCCGATTCCGAATGTGATTCAAATCACAAAAACTAGTGACATGCGACATATCTGTCCGCCCGCGTTTGAGAGATGCTCTCCTTAGGCAAAGGGGGTGTTTCCTATGGCACTCGTGGAAGCCCATCCCGATAAGAAGAACGCAGCGGTAGAATCGGCGAACCCGGAAGTCAACGCCGAAGTAAAGAACGTCCTGTTCGCCACCGACTTCTCTGCTACGTCCGAAGCGGCCTTCCCCTACGCCACCGCTATCTGTCGCCGTTTTGGCGCGACGCTGCACGCCGCTCACGTGCTGTCCGACGCGAGCCTTATCCTGATGACCGGCGGGGTGGACTACGTCAGCATGGGCACGCTCTACGACGATGCCCAGAACGAAGCCCTGCAGAAACTGGAGCAACTCGCGGAACGTGTGGAGGGTGTCGCTCACCGCAGCTACGTCCGCCATGGCCAGGTAATGAAGAACCTTTCGCCGATCATCGCAGAAAACGCGGTGGACCTCATCGTTGTGGGCACGCACGGGCGCACCGGACTCGGCAAGTTGCTGCTGGGATCGGTAGCGGAAGACATTCTGCGCCATGCTCCGTGTCCAGTGCTTACTGTGGGTCCGAATGTTTCCGGACACGCGAGGTTGCCGGTATTTGAGAATCACGCCCGCGATCTGGCGCCCCCCGAGTTGGATCTACGGCAGATTGTGTTTGCCACGAACTTCGCGCAGAATGCGGCCCGCGTCGCGCAAGAGGCAATCGCGCTGGCCGAAGAGTTCCGGGCCCGGCTGACCTTTCTGCACGTGCTCGAGGATTACACTCAACTGGGCCGGCGCCCTGGGCCGATCGAGGATTGCGCCTCCCGTCTGCAGGAGTTAATCCCATCGAACAACACCCTGCAATACTTGCCCGAAATCGTCGTGGAATTTGGCTCGGCTGCGGAACGCATTCTGAAAGTAGCGAATGAGCGCGAGGCCGACATGATCGTGCTGGGCGCGCGCTCCTCAGCCGATGTGGGTATCACACACCTGTCCTGGTCTTCCGCGTATCACGTGATCGCCAACGCGCACTGCCCGGTGCTGACGGTTCGGGACTGAACGGGAACGCTTCAGACACGGAGGAATCCGCAACCTATGCGCCGATTTCCCCCCCCGCCAACGCATTCCCAAAATGGAACATCTTTGATAACGATTGTGATCTTCATCACAGTGACATCTCGCGGTGAGACCTAAACTAACCTGTTGTTCGCAATTCATACATAAGTTTCCTGCGCAAGCGTTTTTATAGAAGCGTTGATATGGCCTCATACGTTGCCAAACCCATTCCTCCCAGTCAGGACAAACGCTGGAAGCTGGTGGATGCCACGATCCGGCGCCAGGGCCAGCAGGCGCGTGGCCTGATTGAGACGCTGCACACAGTTCAGGAAGCGTTCGGATATCTGGACGAGCAGGCGCTGCGTTATGTAGCCATGTCGCTGCGCGTTCCCCTGAGCCGCGCGTACGGCGTCGCGACCTTCTATCACTTTTTCACCCTGAAGCCTGCCGGCGAGCATACCTGCGTGATCTGCATGGGCACGGCGTGCTACATCAAGGGCGCACCCCAGTTGCTCGACGCCGTGCAGCGCGATTTGGGAATCAAACCGGGTGAAACCACGCCCGACAAGAAAGTCTCGCTGCTGACGGCGCGCTGCCTGGGATCGTGCGGGCTGGCGCCCGCCGTGGTCTACGACCAGGAAGTGGCAGGCAAAGTCAGTACCTCGGGCGTGCGCGAGCACCTGAAGAAATGGACGCACGCATGACCCCGGAGGAACTGGAGCAGATTGCCGAAGACGAGCGCGCCGAGCAGGGCAAGTTCACCCAGCGCGTGAATGTGTGCGTAGCGGCGGGATGCCTCTCGTGCCAGAGCCAGTCGGTAAAGGATGCTCTGGAGCAGGAAGTCTCCCGCCGCGGAACCGGCGACCGGTGCCAGGTCAAGGGTGTAGGCTGCATGGGGCTGTGCTCGGAAGGCCCGCTGGTTTCGACCAGCGCCCCAGTGCTTTACAAGAAAGTCGAATCGGCCGATAGCCCGGCGATCCTCGACAGCCTTGAAGGCCCGCCCGTGGAGCGCTTGCTTTGCCCTACCAATGTGCCTTTTTTCCAACGGCAGAAAAAAATCGTGCTGGAAAATTCCGGCGTCATCGATCCCGAGCGCATTGAAGACTACATTGCGGCCGGCGGCTACAGCGCGATGATTAAAGCGTTGACCGAAATGTCGCCGCGCGACGTGATCGATGAAGTCACCAAGAGCGGCCTGCGAGGCCGCGGCGGCGCCGGCTATCCCGCCGGCTTGAAGTGGAGCACGGTTTCGAAATCGGTGGGAGCGCAGAAATACGTGATCTGCAACGCCGATGAGGGCGATCCCGGCGCGTTTATGGACCGCAGCGTGCTCGAAAGCGATCCCCACCGCGTTCTGGAAGGCATGTTGATTGCCGGGTACGCCGTGGGGGCATCCGAAGCTTATATTTACGTCCGCGCCGAATATCCCCTGGCCGTCAAGCGGCTGCGCACCGCGATCCGGCAGGCCGAGCATGTTGGTTTGTTAGGTGCGAACATCTGCGGCACTCGCTTCAGCTTCCGCGTGGACCTGCGCCTGGGCGCCGGAGCCTTCGTCTGCGGCGAAGAGACCGCTCTGATCGCTTCGGTCGAAGGCAAGCGCGGCACGCCGCGCCCGCGCCCGCCTTATCCCGCGATGGAAGGCCTCTTTGGCGAGCCTACGCTGATCAACAACGTCGAAACCTACGCCAACATCGCGCCCATTATCCGCAACGGCGGCGACTGGTATGCACAGATTGGTACGGAGAAGAGTAAGGGCACAAAAGTTTTCGCGCTGGCCGGACGCGTCGAAAATACCGGGTTAGTCGAAGTTCCCATGGGAATTTCTCTTCGCGAGATGGTGTTCGAGATCGGGGGAGGCATTCCCGACGGCCGCAAGTTCAAAGCGGTGCAGACCGGCGGCCCCTCCGGGGGCTGCCTGCCCGCCGATTGCCTCGACATGCCGGTCGAGTACGAAACGCTGATGCGCGCCGGATCGATCATGGGTTCGGGCGGCATGATCGTCATGGATGAAAGCTCGTGCATGGTCGATGTCGCGAAATACTTCATGGATTTCTGCATGACCGAGTCCTGCGGTAAGTGCATCCCCTGCCGGGTAGGCACCTATCAGATGCACCGCATCCTGAGTTCGATCGCCGCTATGACCGCGACCCAGCAGGATCTGAAACTGCTCGGCGAACTTTGCGAGCTTCTGAAAAACACCAGCCTGTGCGGACTCGGGCAATCGGCGCCCAATCCCGTGTTGAGTACGCTCCGTTCCTTCGCCGAGGAGTACCGCGCGCATGTCGAAGAACACAAATGTCCGGCAGGAGTCTGCGGTGAGCCGGTCGGAGAGCCCGCATGAGACCTATTTCGTCGGTCAAGACGCTCAAGATCGACGGCCGCGATGTCAGCGGGCGCCAGGAGGAGAGCATCCTCGATGTGGCGCGCCAGAATGGCATCTTCATTCCGCGGCTGTGTGAGATGGACGGCCTCACCGATGTGGGCGCCTGCCGCCTGTGCCTGGTCGAGATCAAGGGGCAGAACCGGCTGTTACCCGCATGCGTGACCGCGGTCGAGGAAGGCATGGAGGTCACCACCGACTCCCCGCGGCTGCAGAATTACCGCCGCATGATCCTCGAACTGCTTTTCACCGAGCGCAATCACGTCTGCTCGGTCTGTGTCTCCAACGGCCATTGCGAGATGCAGATGCTGGCGCAACGGCTGGGAATCACTCATGTGCACTTCCCCTACCGCTATCCCAAAGAAGAGGTGGATGCGTCGCATGACCGATTTGTGATCGACCACAACCGCTGCATTCTATGCACGCGTTGCGTGCGCGTCTGTGACGAGATTGAAGGCGCGCACACCTGGGATGTAATGGGCCGCGGCATCGACGCCCAGGTCATCACCGACTTGAACGAGCCTTGGGGATCGTCGGAAACCTGCACCAGTTGCGGAAAGTGCGTGCATGTGTGCCCCACGGGCGCGCTGTTCGAGAAAGGACGCTCGGTAGCGGAGATGCTCAAACGCCGCCAGTTTCTCCCCTACCTCACCATGATGCGCAAGGAAAACGAATGACCGGGGAGGGCCACAGATTCTCACGCATCAAGACGGATAAATCTTTCTTAAGGGTTATCCGTTGAAATCCGTGTGATCCGTGGCCAAGCTGTAAATCCTATGACAAAGAAGCGCATTGCGACCGTCTGGCTCGATGGCTGCTCCGGCTGTCACATGTCATTCCTGGACATGGACGAACGCCTGCTCGCCATTGCCGGCGCCGCCGATCTGGTCTATAGCCCGCTGGTCGATGCCAAGGAATTCCCCGAGAACGTCGAGGTCACGCTAGTTGAGGGCGCCGTCAGCAGCGAGGAAGATCTGCACAAGATCCAGCTGGTGCGGAAGCGCACCAAAATCCTGATTTCGCTGGGCGACTGCGCGGTCACAGCCAACGTGCCGGGAATGCGTAATCCTTTTGGCCTCAAGGCAGTGTTCGATCGGGCCTACCGGGAGAATGTGACCTTCGATCCGGGGATTCCCAATCAGGTAGTTCCCGCGCTGCTGCCTTGCTCGCGCCCGGTGCACGAGTTCGTGACGGTGGATATCTTTGTCCCCGGCTGTCCGCCATCGGCCGACACGATCTATTACGTCGTGACAGAATTGTTGGAAGGGCGGATCCCGGACTTGAGCCTGAAAACGAGATTTGGATCGTAGGAGAGCAATGAGCCGTGAGCAATGAGCTATGAGCGATCAGCTATGACTGGCGAGTCGGGTCAGCTTTCGTCCAACGGTTTGTACTTCATTGCTGATTGCGCAGGGCTCATTGCTCATAGCTCACCGCTCATCGCTCAGTGCTGTAGGGAGAATTCGTGAAGCAGGGAAGCACCATCGTCATCGATCCGGTCACCCGCATCGAAGGTCACTCGAAAATTACTCTGCACCTGAACGAACAGGGCCGGGTGGAGGACGCGCGCTTTCATGTGACGCAATTCCGCGGATTCGAAAAACTCTGCGAAGGCCGTCCTTTCTACGAAATGCCGGCGCTGATGGCGCGCATCTGCGGCATTTGCCCGGTCAGCCATCTGATTGCCTCCGCCAAGGCCTGCGATTCGCTGCTGGCGGTCCGGATTCCGCCGACCGCCGACAAGCTCCGCCGCATCTTCGGGCTGGCCCAGGTCACCCAATCGCACGCCCTGAGCCTGTTCCATCTTTCCTCGCCCGATCTGCTTCTGGGCATGGACGCGGATCCGGCCAAAAGCAACATCTTCGGAGTCGCCGAGCAGAACCCGCAACTCGCGCTCGACGGCATCCGCCTTCGCCAGTTCGGGCAAAGGATTATCGAGCGGCTGGGCGGCAAACGCATTCATCCCGCCTGGATCGTTCCCGGTGGCGTCAGCGAACCTCTGACCGAGACCAATCGTGACGCCATTCTTGAGGGCATCCCCGACGCGCTCGCCATCGCCGAGCGCACCCTGGAATGGTTCAAGAGCACGATGGAGCGCTTCCGCGAGGAGATTTCCACGTTCGGTAACTTCCCCACGATGTTCATGGGCATCGTCAAACAGGATAACGGCGTCACGTTCTACGACGGCAAGCTGCGCATCGTCGATGCCTCAGGCAACGTGGTCGCCGACGCACTCGACCCCACGAACTACTCCGATTACATCGGAGAAAAAGTGGAGCCCTGGAGCTACCTGAAATCCACCTATTACAAGCCCAAAGGATTTCCCGAGGGCGTTTACCGGGTCGGCCCGCTCGCCCGGATGAATGTTGCCGACCGCTGCGGCACTCCGCGCGCGGATCAGGAACTCGCCGAATTTCATGAGCTGCAGCGCACCGCCGTCTTGAGCTCTTTCCATTATCATCACGCACGGCTGGTCGAAATTCTATATTGCATCGAGCGCCTCGAACAGCTCCTCAACGATCCGGAAATCCTGTCGAAACACGTGCGCGCGGTGGCCCGTCCCAACGCGCTCGAAGGCGTAGGAGCCTGCGAAGCCCCGCGTGGAACGCTCTTTCATCACTATAAGATCGACGAGCAGGGGCTGATTCGCTGGGTAAACCTCATTATCGCGACCGGCCACAATAATCTGGCCATGAACCGCAGCGTGCTGCAGGTGGCCAAGCATTACGTGCAGGGCAACCGCCTGACGCCGGGGATGCTCAACCGCGTCGAGGCCGTGATCCGCTGCTACGATCCCTGCTTGAGCTGTTCGACGCACGCGCTCGGGCAGATGGATCTGCAAATCCAGCTGGTCGGGCCGGGTGGCGAGATCCTCGACCAGGTCGCACGCTCTTGAATGCCAGCCGAACACAATCGACTTTGATGTCCCGGGTTCTCATCATCGCCTATGGAAATCCGCTGCGCTCCGACGATGGAGTAGCCTGGCGCGCTGCCGCAGCTTTGCAGCAAAAATTCCGCGCTTCCGACGTCGAGGTGCGATGCCTGCATCAGCTCGGGCCGGAGCTGGCCGAAGCCGTCAGCGGCGTCAGGACGGCCATTTTCATCGATGCATCATCCGAGGGCGAGCCGGGCGGCGTCCAATGCGAACCGCTGCGGACTGAGCCCGCCGCAGTGAATCGCTTCGGCCACGCATTCTCTCCGGCAACGGTGATGGCTCTGGCGGCGCAACTGTACGGCAGCATCCCGCAGGCATTCTGCGCGACCGTCACCGGACAGAACTTCAGCCACGGCGAATCCCTTTCCGTCGCGGTCGAAGCCGCGCTCCCGGTCCTCGTGCGCCGCATTGAGCAGATGGTGCAATCGTTTCTAAATTCTTAAACCACAAAGGGCACGAAGGTACACGAAGGCAAGCTGTGAGACGGTTTCCTTCGTGATCCTTAGTGCCATTTGTGGGTACAGCCTTTTCGCCCGACCGGGGGCTTAGAATCGAGGCTTGATGGTAGTCGCGTCCAAACCAGCGGTCCAACGGCTGCGGATCACTCTTCGCGGTGCCGTGCAGGGAGTCGGTTTCCGGCCGTTTGTCTACCGGCTGGCCACGGAAATGTCGCTCGCCGGATGGGTATTGAACTCGTCGTCGGGATTGGTCGTGGAAGTGGAAGGCCCGGGCGATCAACTGACGATCTTCCAGCAGCGCCTGGAAGCCGAGCGCCCCAAAGTCTCGGTCGTGGCCAGCCGCGAATCCGCGTGGATCGCCGCCGAAGGCTCCACAGGTTTTGAAATTCACAAGAGTGATGCGGATTCGGGCAAGTCGGTCAATGTGCTCCCCGATCTCGCGACCTGCGCCGATTGCCGCGCGGAACTGTTCGATCCCGCCAACCGTCGCTTCCAATATCCCTTCACCAACTGCACGAATTGCGGACCGCGCTACACGATCGTTGTCGATATTCCTTACGACCGGCCCAACACCACCATGCGCAATTTTGTGCTGTGCCCGGCCTGCCGCGAGGAGTACGAGAATCCCGCCGACCGCCGCTTTCATGCACAGCCCAACGCTTGCCCGGTGTGCGGCCCCAAACTGGACGGAACGATAGCGGCAGCAGCCGGAGCCTTGCACCGCGGCCAGATCATCGCTCTAAAAGGGATAGGAGGATTTCAGCTTCTGGTGGATGCCCGCCAGCCTACAGCCGTGGCGCGCCTGCGCCAGCGCAAGCATCGCGAGGAGAAGCCGTTCGCGCTGATGATGCCGTCGCTTGAAATGGTGCGCGAATATTGCGAAATCTCGCCCGCCGAAATCGAACTGCTGGAATCGCCTGCTGCGCCGATCGTCTTGCTGCAACCCAGGACTGGCACCGATATCGCCGAGAACGTCGCCCACTGCTCTCCCTATCTGGGCGTGATGCTGCCCTATTCGCCCCTGCATCATCTGCTGATGCAGGCATGTCCCTTCCCGCTCATCGCTACCAGCGGCAACCGCAGCGACGAGCCCATTGCCATCGCCAATGAGGAAGCTGCGTCCCGCCTGAAAGATATTGCCGATCATTTCCTGATGCACAACCGGCCCATCGTCCGCGCCTGTGACGATTCGGTCGTGCGCCTGACGCGCGGATGTGCCGGCATCCTGCGTCGCGCGCGAGGTTACGCCCCGCTCGGAATCCGCATTGCGCGCGAAGTTCCGCCGGTACTGGCAGTCGGCGGACATCTCAAGAACACTGTCGCCATTGGCGTCGGCCGCGACGTTTTTCTGAGCCAACATATCGGCGATCTCGAAACCCTTGAAGCGCGCTACGCATTTGAGAGAGCGATTGACGATCTGTGCCGTCTTTACAGCTTCAAGCCGGAAGCGGTGGTCTGCGATCTGCATCCCGACTACGCTTCCACGCATTGGGCGGAGCAATCCGGCTTGCGCGTGATTCGGGTGCAGCACCATCAGGCGCACGTGGCGGCCTGCGCCGCCGAGAACGCTGTCGAAGGCGCCTATCTCGGCGTCTCCTGGGACGGCACCGGATATGGCCTCGACGGAGCGATCTGGGGCGGAGAGTTCTTTCGGGTCGAGGGCAATCAGTTCGAACGGGTTGCCCACCTGCGTTCGTTCGCTCTGCCCGGAGGAGAGGCCGCCGTCCGGCAAGGCTGGCGCTCGGCCGCGAGTTTGCTGTTTGAAGTGCTGGGGCCGGAGGCGGCGGACCCCCGGGTTCGTCCGATGCTCGCGCGCGGAATCCACGTTGTCCCCACCACCAGCGTGGGACGTCTGTTTGACGCCGTCGCCTCCCTCTGCGGCATTGCCAGCGAAAACCGCTTCGAGGGCCAGGCCGCCATGCTGCTCGAAAATGAAATGGGCCGTCTGCGCACCGAAGAGGCGTATCCTCTACGGGAGGGGGATTGGGGGCGGCTGATCTCATCCGTTGTGCAAGATAAGCAAGCCGGAGTATCCGCGTCCCTGATTGCCGCCCGCTTCCACAATGCCTTGGTGAACTGGATCGTAGAAGTTGCTTTGCAAGTTGGGCTCAAGCAGGTCGTGCTGAGCGGCGGAGTTTTTCAGAACCGCTATCTGACCGAGCGCGTCGCCGCAGTTCTCGAATCACGCGGCTTCACAGTGCACACGCACCGGCAAGTCCCGCCCAACGATGGCGGGATCGCGTTGGGTCAGGCAGTGATGGCCGGACTTTAGCGCCGCCGTCTCGGCGGCAACATGCTGACGCTACAGCGTACGAATCGCAAGCGGGGAAGCGGCGGCGGTTTGAATTGTGCGCGGCAGACGGAGCGGAAGAGCGAAGTGGAAGAGAGACGTGAAAGAGAGACGTGGAAGAGCGGCCCTTTAGGGCCGCGTTACGCGCGCTGCTGATGCAGGGCTTTAGCCCCTGTGTCCCACTGGAGGTCTGATCATGTGTCTGGCAGTTCCGGGCCGTATCGTCGAAATCGTCGACGGAGGCGACATCGCCTTCCGCGTCGGCAAGGTCGACTTCGGAGGCATCCGCAAAGAGGTCAACCTGGCGTACACTCCCGAAGCGGAAGTCGGGAAATACGTTCTCGTCCACGTCGGATTCGCCATCAGCGTCATCGACGAGGACGAAGCCAAGCGCGTCTTCCAGTACCTCGAAGAGTTGGGCGCAGTGAAAGAGGAACTCGGTGAAATTCCTCAGTGAATATCGCGATCCGAAAGCCGCCGAGCAGCTAGCGCGAGCGATCGGCCAAAGAGTCACGCGCCGGTGGACAATCATGGAAATCTGCGGCGGCCAGACGCACACCATCGTCAAGAGCGGCCTGGAAGACCTGCTGCCCAAACAGATCACGCTGGTGCACGGTCCCGGCTGCCCGGTCTGCGTCACGCCAATTGAGTTGATCGACAAAGCGGTCGCCATCGCCAAGCGTCCCGAAGCGATCTTCTGCTCGTTCGGCGACATGCTGCGTGTGCCGGGGTCGTCGAAGAGCCTGTTCGATGCGAAGGCCGAGGGCGCCGACGTGCGCATCGTCTACTCGCCGCTGGACGCGCTGAAGCTGGCCAAGTCGAATCCTGAAAAGCAGGTTGTGTTCTTCGCTGTAGGATTCGAAACGACAGCCCCCGCGAATGCCATGGCCGCCTGGCAAGCCGATCACGACGGCATCGACAATTTCTCCCTGCTGGTTTCCCATGTGCTGGTTCCCCCCGCCATGGAAGCGCTGCTGTCGTCGGACACTTGCGTCGTGCAGGGATTTCTTGCCGCCGGCCACGTCTGCACCATTATGGGCTTTGAAGAATATTTTCCCATTGCTGCAAAATACGAAGTCCCGATCGTGGTTACCGGATTCGAGCCGCTCGACATTCTTGAAGGCATTCACATGACGGTGAGCCAGCTGGAAGAAGGCCGCCACGAAGTGGAGAACCAGTACAGCCGCGCGGTGCGGCGGGAAGGGAATCGCCCCGCGCAGGATCGCATCAGCGAGGTCTTCGAGATTGCTCCGCGGCAGTGGCGGGGCCTGGGCGAGATTCCCGCCAGCGGTTTTCAGTTGCGCGGGCGATTCCAGAAACACGACGCCAACCTACGCTTCCCGTTTTCCGGCAAGCCCGCGCGCGAGTCGCCCGAGTGCATCAGCGGACTGATTTTGCAAGGCATCAAGAAGCCGCACGAGTGCCCGGCGTTTGCAGTAAAGTGCACGCCAGAAAATCCGCTGGGCGCTCCGATGGTCTCGTCGGAAGGCGCGTGCGCAGCCTACTATCACTATGGCAGACGCCAAAATCACCTCGTTCAACCTGAGCTGTCCAGTCCCGCGAGTCGCTGACGATCGCATCGTCCTGGCGCACGGCGGCGGCGGACGCCTCACCCATCAGCTCATCGAGAAGATTTTTATGCCTGCGTTCTCCAATGCCGCGCTCGAGGAGCGCCACGATGGCGCGGTTTTTGCCGTGAACGGCTCCCGTCTGGCTTTCACGACAGATTCCTTTGTCGTGCGCCCGTTGATTTTTCCGGGCGGCAATATCGGAGATCTCGCGGTCAACGGCACGGTGAACGATCTCGCCATGTGCGGCGCCCGCCCGCTTTATCTGAGCGCGGGCTTCATTCTCGAAGAAGGCCTGGAGATGGACACACTGCGCACCATCGTCACCTCGATGCGGGAAGCCGCGGTGAACGCCAGCGTGAAGCTGGTGACCGGTGACACGAAAGTTGTCGATAAAGGTAAAGGCGACGGCATCTTCGTCAACACGTCAGGGATCGGACTACTCGAAGCGAATGTGAAGACCGCGATCGGTCCTCAGTCGGTTCAGCCGGGAGACGTCGTGATCGTCAGCGGCGACCTCGGTCGACACGGCATCGCGATCCTCTCGGTCCGCGAGGGTCTGGAGTTCGAATCGCCGATCCTGACCGATTGCGCGAACCTTTGGCCATCAGTCGAAGCACTGTTGCACGCCGGAATCGAAATCCATTGCCTGCGCGACCTGACCCGCGGAGGCTTGGCCACAACTCTGAACGAGATCGCTTCCGATCGAAACATCTGCATCAAGCTGGAAGAAGCGTTGATTCCGGTGGATGAGGCGGTGCAAGGCGCCTGCGAGATCCTTGGCCTCGATCCGTTATATGTGGCGAATGAAGGGCGCTTCGCGGTGTTCGTCCCGGCGGCGCAAGCGGCCAAGACGCTCGAAGTCATGAAAAAAGTCGCAGTCTCGCAAGGCTCGGTCCGCATCGGCAACGTAGAAGAGAATCCCGGCCGCACAGTAGTCCTGCAAAGCCGCATCGGCGGCAACCGCGTGGTCGACATGCTCAGCGGTGAGCAGTTACCGAGAATCTGCTGATTTATGAATGCCATTCGGGACTTCTTTCTCCGCGCCAAACATTGGCAGATCTTTCTTCTGTTTCTGGCCTGTTTCTGCCTTGGCACAGGCACGTTGCTGCGAGCAATCCTGGGGGTACCGGCCGACCCGTTTGGGAAACTGCTCCCATTTTTTGTAGCCTTAGAGGTTGCTGCAGTGTTCTTTGCGACCTGGCTTTCGTCGCTTGGGCAAATGCTCCGTTCTGTTGTCCCATTGCCCCTGAGGATGAGAGGCAGGTTTTTCCGTTTTGCGGTTACATTCCCTCCCGTCTACTTTCCAATTTTCACGATGTTTTATCTCGGACTGAACGCTCGCTTGTCGCCGAGTCTGATTTTCGCATCCGTCCTTATCATCTTTCCTCTCCATTTCTTCACCATGTTCTGCCAGCTTTACAGTTGGTATTTCGTTTCCAAATGTCTAGCTCTTGCTGAACGTTTGCGGCCCGTGAGTGTTTTGGACTACCTGGCCGATATACTGTGCATCTGGTTTTTTCCTGCGGGAGTGTGGTTTATACAGCCGCGAGTCAACCGTCTTTATGACCGCGTTGTTCCAGCTTCACCCTCCTAGCGGCGTTCTGCCGCGAACGACCTGGACAATTTTGTTTGCGGAGGCACACTGCAGAGATCCTGCCTTGCTCAGTATGGCAAGTTGCGCGGCGCAGGAGGGCCACTCCTCCCACGGATTAACCAGCCGCACTCCGCACCTCGCAATCACTTGTGTCGCGGATGGTAGCGAAGCTTGCTGTACCTAGGCGATCGCGGCAATTTTTCCGTCCGCGAGTCCAATAGGATGTCCGTGAATGGGTCCCCATTTCTCGTGCCTTCTTTGCGCGAAGCGGGCCTTTGGGAGGCGGCCCTTCTAATTTCTTTTCGGCCTGCGAGCCTGTTTTGCTGGGGACGGCTGATCGTCTGCCGTCTGATTCAACTCGGCCTTGAGAATTCCGTGAAGTTCCTCGGCAACCGTGCGTCCGTGCGTCTCCGCACGCGCTCTTAGCTGGCGCATCGTGGCATCGTCTACATTGCGCACTGTGAATCTCGCCATGCACGAATAATGGCATTCCCGACACCAAGGCGCAAGATTACGAAACGTAGTTCAGACCGTAGCCTGACGCTGCCGGCACGCCTCCCTTCGGCTCGGCGGGCGGCTTAATGCGTCTGTCTCTACATGTGCAATTGCATCCCCTTTCGATTTCGCTCACAATATGCCTGCGGGAGGTGCCCACGATGGCACCACGGAAACAGCTCACTAGCTCTTGTATCTACCTCATTCCACACCACCTGCACTCCCCGTGACCCAAATCACGCCCGCTGGTGCGATCACTCACTGCCCCTTTCTAATGGACTGCGACAATGAAGAACGGAATTATGTCTAGGCTGTACCGAATCTAGGCTGTACCTACGGAGGTAGGAAAATTATGACGTCCGTGATGACACCCCCGGGAATCAAGGCTCCCGGTGATTACATTGAATCCGTGATGATCAGTGTGAAAGCGAAGAACCCCGCCGAGCCCGAATTCCACCAGGCGGTGGCTGAAGTGTTCGACTCTCTCAGGTTGGTCCTCGCCAAGCATCCCGAGTATCAGTCGGCGCGTTTGCTCGAAAGAATTGTCGAGCCTGAGCGCGTCCTTATGTTCCGCGTGCCGTGGTTTGACGACCAGGGCAACATTCAGGTCAACCGTGGATTCCGCATCGAGATGAACAGCGCCATCGGCCCCTACAAGGGCGGGCTGCGCTTCCATCCCAGCGTGAATCTCGGCATCCTGAAGTTCCTGGCGTTCGAACAGGTTTTCAAGAATTCGCTCACCACGCTCCCCATGGGCGGCGGCAAGGGCGGAAGTGATTTCGACCCCAAGGGCAAGAGCGATAACGAAGTGATGCGCTTCTGCCAGAGCTTCATGACCGAACTGCAGCGCCACATCGGCCCCGACACCGACGTCCCGGCCGGCGACATCGGCGTGGGCGGACGCGAGATCGGATTCCTGTTCGGCCAATACAAGCGGCTGCGCAACGAATTCACCGGCGTCCTCACCGGCAAAGGCTTGGGCTGGGGCGGATCGCTGATTCGTCCGGAAGCCACCGGCTACGGCTGCGTCTACTTCGCCAACGAGATGCTGAAGACCAAAAAGCAGACGCTTGAAGGCAAGCTCTGCCTGGTTTCCGGCAGCGGCAACGTCTCGCAATACACGGTCGAGAAGCTGCTCGATTTCGGCGCCAAGCCGGTCACGGTGTCCGATTCGAATGGCGTGATCTACGATCCCGATGGCATCGATCGCGAGAAGCTGGCCTGGGTCATGGAGCTGAAGAACGTGAAGCGCGGGCGCATTCGCGACTACGCCGACAAGTTCAAGAAAGCCATCTTCATGCCCACCGACATCAAGCTGGATCACAATCCGCTGTGGAACGTGAAGGCCGACTGCGCCTTCCCCAGCGCCACGCAAAATGAAATCACCGCGAAAGATGCGGCGAACCTGTTGAAGAATGGCGTCAAGGTGGTTGCAGAAGGCGCGAACATGCCGTCCACGCTGGAAGCGACCAAGATGTTCCTCGATGCCAAGATCCTGTACGGACCGGCCAAGGCCGCCAATGCCGGCGGCGTGGCCACGTCAGGCCTCGAAATGTCCCAGAACAGCGCACGCCTGAGCTGGACCCGCGAGGAAGTGGACGACCGTCTGCACAAGATCATGATCGCCATCCACCAGAACTGCTTCGAAACGGCCGAAAAATACGGCACGCCCGGCAACCTGGTGAACGGCGCCAACATCGGCGGCTTTTTGAAGGTAGCCAACGCCATGCTCGACCAGGGCTTGGTGTAGTTGGATTTGCTCGTGTAGGGGCGGACGCATTTCGTCCGCCCTTTTTTCCCGCCACAAATTCATTCTCGTACCTGAAATTCACTTTCACACGCGTGCACCGGGTGTCTTTAGTCCTTCTCTGGCCGCGGGCAGAGCAGGATTTTTCACTCTTATAGTCGCAAGTGAGACTGTCCAAAAAAATAAGGATCTGCATCATACGTTCTACGGAACGGGGAGAAACACGATGCAACTCAAGATTCTCTGGGTCGTGCTGATTGTGACCAATCTCGCCTGGTTTGTGGCTTTCTCGATCGTCAACAAAGGCCGCGTGCAGGAGACCGCCCAGCGCGAGCAACTGCAGCAGCAGCGCGACTATTGGCAGGGCCAGGCCGGCAAATTGACCGACACCATGAACAAGCTGTGTACCTGCGGGAAGTGATAACGCAGCAGTCTCTTCCGCGGGAGGAAATATCAACTCCACCGCGGATGAGCTGCATCACAATTCGTGCGTGAGCCGAGCCAGGTGATGAAATCGCAGGGGATCGCGGTTTCAGGTATTCAAGTGCGTCATCCTCACCATGGAATTCGTCATCGTGAGCGCAGCCCGGACAGGGCCCGCCTGCTCTTTCGCGTTCTGCGAGAAGCTGTTAGGATAATTCTGGGCCAGCGATCCGGTTTGTTTCCGCAATCCATACTTCTCGGCAGAGCGGTTCCGGCAACCTGTTGAGCCCACACTGCGCAACTCAGGTTTGCGCACCTGAATCGATTTAAGTGGGGACGTAGTTCAGTTGGTTAGAACGCTGCCCTGTCACGGCAGAGGTCGCGGGTTCGAGTCCCGTCGTCCCCGCCATTCATTCCAAAAGATTTAGTCCACTTTTGGAAAATCGGCGCGATACACAAGAAAATACACATTAAGCGACACCTGCTGCGACCGGTGTCGTTTTTTCTTGCGGCAGAATCATTTCCACAACTTTGCTCTGCGCCCGCCGCTTCTTGCTGCTGACCGCGTGGGTGTAGATGTTCATGGTGATGTTGCTGTTGGCGTGGCGCATCAGCGATTGCACGGTCTTCACATCCTCATCATTTTCGGCAAGAAGCGTAGAAAATGTGTGGCGGAATACATGCCAACTGATACGCTTCGTGATTTTGGCCCGTTCTGCTGCCGGTCGGATGTAGTTCCGCTCGATAGCTTCCGGCCAAAGTGGTTGACGACCCTTCATACGCCCGCTGGCGAAGATCCAATCCTGCTCTCCCGCGTAAGGCGTCTCGGAACGCCATCGCAAAAGGTCAGTAATCATTTCGTCGTCAAGCGGCATCGTCTTCTCGCTCTCTTCTGTTTTCACCGGCCCCAGGTGTTGTTGCCAAATCGACCTTCGGACGTTGAGTGTCTTTTTTCCGAAGTCAATGTCACACCATTGTGTGGCTAGCACTTCACCCCTGCGCATTCCGGTGGGAACGTCGAGAAGAACGAGAGTCCGCTCTCGCGGTCCCAATTCGGCAAACAGTCTTTGAAGCTCTTCTGCCGTCAAAGGGACTATGACGCGTTCTCGTTTTGCACTCTGGCGAACTGCGCGAATCGGGTTGGTCGCCATCCAACCATAACGAACCGCGTGGGTGCAAACGGCACTCATGATGTTGCGGATTTTCGCCTTGGTTCCACGGCTGCGTGTGATCGTACCCAGCCATTCCTCAACGTGAACCGCAATGCCGCTTTCCAACCTCGCCAGCATATACTCGCCCCATCGAGGTACGATCCAGTTCTTGAGGTAGGACTCGTAGCCCTTTTTCGTCGAGTATGCCTTCCGTTCGTCGTTCTGAAAGACCAACTCTTTCAGGCGGTAGTGATCCACGAGGGTCCTAAAGTTACGTGGAGGACGCGCCTGCTCAGAGGGGTCGAGGTTGATGTTGAGGCGCAAGGATTCCAATGCCCGCCGTGCATCGGCCTCGGTTCGCAACTCGCTTACCGGGCCGACAACAATGTTTCTCGGTCGGCGGCTGCCATCAGAGCCGGTCTCCCGCCAACGGAAGAGCCAGACCAAATAGCCGTTCTTGCGCTTGATTCTCGTAAGACTTCCTTTCTGATACCGTGCTCTCATCTTGAAATTTCCCTCCTATTCGGAGAGCACGGACGGCAGTGCGAGTTTACGCGGTCGCGCATCCACCAGTCCAGCTCCGACAGAAGGAATCGCCATAGGCGGCGGGGACCGTTGCCAAGAGGATGCGCTGGAAGGACACCCTCTCGTGCCATTTGCAACAGAGTACGGCGATTTATCGACAGGAATTTCGCCGCTTCAGCCGCACTCACGTAACGCTCCACTGCTTCTAGCTGTGAATGCAGCTCCTCTGGCGCAATTGGAGTTGTTTCGTTCATGGGATTTCGATTGTGTCTCGGCTACGTTCAATCTCTTGCCTTGTTTCTCCACCAGCGCTACTCATTTCGCCGACCTTGCGTTGTAGTGCGGCTTGAGCTTTCTCAACCGTGTAGCGCGCGTAGCTCGGGTGCTTTTCCTCCCCACGATAGTCTGCAATTCGGCGAATGATTTCTTCGGGGTCGTCACCGCGAGCAAGGGCGCGTTTGGCGAATGCCCAATCCCGTTCTGACTGGGTGATGTCGCCAGTAGGAGCGCTTCGTATTTCATGCGGGCGATATTGGGCCGGGGTCTCGTGAAGATCCGTGCGAAGCCTGAAGTCTTCGAGATGGTATATCTGCGTGGCTCCTGGTTGCGCCCTTACTACATGCTCCGTCTCATACTTTCGATTTACGAACTGTGGTAGTCGCAGAACGCGCGTAGAATCCGTAGCAGCGGGATCGCCGCCGAATTCTCGCACCATCGCACGCTGAAGCGTCTCTGCCTGACCTTGTGCAATCCCATCGACCTTCCAAACGACCTGATACTTTTCTGGCGATGTCTCAAGGATATAGTTGGGCCGTGGCACCAAGCCGGAAGTTTCGACTGCCTCCAGAGCTGACGGCCCGTTGCGGTCGATGTCGAGGTAAAGATGCCGGATTGTCTCGATGTCCTCTTTGGTGCGACTTTGGGCTTCGTGCCTGAGCGTGTTCATTCCTATGTACACGTCAGAACTGACATTCTTGTGCCGGAGCCACGCCTGAAAATCCTGGCTCGCCGCGTTTTTCGCGGTCGTGATCCGTTGAATCGTCTCGCCCGCTTTGCGACTCCGTACCAGCACAGCAATGCGGTCGGACGTTTCAAAGTTTTGAAGAATGTAGTCCGGGGCGGACAAGGAATCCGGCTTTGGTTCCAGGTTGGAATTCATAGCGGCTCCCGCTCACTCTGAAAAATCGCCGCGAAGTCGTACTCGTCCCGGTCTGGGTCGTACCCTTTGATTTCGACAACTTGAGACACGAATCGTCTACCTGGACGCCGTTCGAGCTGCACAACAACGTTCAATGAATAGCCGATATTCGTCTTGATGGCGCGATAGGGCAGGTCCACGCCACTTTGTAGGACACAGCTCGTGAAACGCGCTAGCGCCTGCCTCGCAGAAGTAGCGTGAACCGTTGAAAGACTGCCAGAGTGCCCGGTATTCAGAAGCTGGAGCAAGTCGAACGCCTCTCCCCCACGGATTTCGCCGAGGATGATTCTGTCGGGCCGATGTCGAAGTGCCGCTCTCAGGAGATCCCGGATCGTCACTGCCGGCAGCCCGTTCTGAGGCTGCCGGGCCTCAAACCGAACGAGATTTTGCTGTCCCATGTGAATCTCTGAGGTGTCCTCGATCAGCAGGATTCGTTCCTCCTCCGGTATGAACTTGCCGAGTATGTTCAAGAGGGTCGTTTTCCCACACCCGGTCCCTCCGGCAATGAGGATGTTCTTGCGTCCCAGCACATAATCTTCGAGCTGGTTGGCAAGCCAGCGCTCCAAGGTCCCAGCGGTGACGAGATCGTCGATACCAAAGTGGCGCGAATTGAACTTTCGAATGGTGAGGGTTACTCCGTTCAGGCTGCACGGAGGAATAACGGCAGCAACCCGACTCCCGTCTGGCAGCCGCGAATCGAGGATCGGTTTGGCCTCGCAAATATCGTCGCCAAGTCGCCGGGCAATGTTCTTTACCGCGATCATCAATGATTTTTCGCCAAGAGAAAGGCCACGGACCTCCTCGATGAATCCGTCCCTTTCGATAAACACATGGCTTGGGCCGTTTACCATGACCTCGCTGATCGTTTCGTCGAGGATCAGGTGCTCTATGGGCTTGAGAAATGGAAGGATCATCTCGAATCCGTTCATCACAGCTCCCCTTCGGCAACTTGCAGGAAATACGATTTGTTTGGATCGTTGTAGTAAGGCTTCAGGTAGCAGAACATCGGGGGCCTGGGATTTGATCCATCGTAGGCAATGGTGACCGCCTGCGCATTCCGCAATTCCATGAAGGTCTTCATGTCGAAGCGATAGTCCGTTTGTGTGCTGTAGCTCTTCGACGCCGTGATGTTTGCGCGGTGAGAAAGCGCCTTGCCTGTAAGCAGGCTGACGCGGGCGTCGTGCCCGCTCTCGGAGAGGTTGTAACTCACTTTGAAGCGGTCCTCCCTTCCGCAGAGATCACTTGCGGTGCGAGCGGAGAAATCATCCGAGAGGGCAAGGAATATCTTTGTCCTGAAGGTTTGCAGCAGGGTCCGCCAGGTTTCCCCTGGTAGCGCGGACTTCAACGAGCTGATGCTTTGCGTCGCGATGATCGGGATGCACTTCGGTTGACGGGACAAACTAAAGAACTTTTCATCGCCCGTTGGCTCGCTCTCCCCCACTGTGGCGAAATGGTGGTATTCGTCACACAGAAAAAGCACCTGCCGAAAATACTGCTCTGGGTGGGCCTCGATCTGCGGGATACGATTCAAGACGGCTCGCTCGAAGTCGAGCTTCATCATCACGCCGAGGGCCTTTGCCAGCCCCGCGTTCATAACTGCTGGGAAATTGAGTGAGCACAATTTGCCGTTTTCGATTAGCCAGGAAAAAGAAGGCAGGGGCCTGCCGAATTTGAAGTCCCGATTGGCCACAGGATCGTAGCACTCTGCTGGCGGGCAAAATGTGCGCTTCACGACCGGGCTGTCGTCAAATAGCGATAGGAACACGGAAATCCCCTCGACGATAGACGTTCTCAATTTCGGCTCGATCCGCTGCCAGTCGTTGTAGAACCAGCGTTTGACCGCTTCCAGTTGCTCACGCTTGTCCTGGGAAACATTTGTTTCGGCGGACTCATTGAGGATTTCGAACGCGATGTTCTTCTCTTTGAGGACTGCCAGAAGGCCGGCAGAACTCTTCGCTTTGTACAGACCAAGTTCGGTGTTCAACCGGAATTCGAAGGGTTCGAGGTCACGCGGATGCTTGAGATAATGGTCCTCGGTAACCAGCACGGAATCAGACTCGCCCAGCCTCCGTTCCGCTTCCTTCAGCTTTCTTTCGAGGACAACCGGGGAGATCGCGCACTCGTAGACGTCGAACAAGGTTACGTAGTTGTATGCGACCTTATGTAGAAGAATGATGAATTTGACAAGGTTCGTGTATGCCTGCTGCCAGAACGGTTCCTTACCCCTCCCGAAGAGATTGTTCAGCAGCGAGGCGATGTTGTAGGCCAGAGCATAGGCGTCGAGGTCGTTGTGAAGCGGGTTGTAGCGGTACTCGGAGCCAAGACCGATTTCGACATAATCTTCAGCCCTGCCGTGGCGATCCAGGATTTCTCGTACCTTATGACAGAAGTCTCCTTTCACTTCCAGAACCAGTCCGCCGATCTTCTTGTCTTTGTCGCTGGCGCGGTAGGCGAGAATCTGCTCCGCAAAAGGGTACATGCAGCAGCTCGTCTTCCCCGTGCCGATTGCGCCTACAATGGCCGTGCCCGTGAAAAGTGCCCGCTCCGGGATCGTCAGCCAGTAAGGTGTTTCCGAAGCGATGGGCTTGCGCTTGTTGTGGACCTCGCCGACAACGAGAAATAGATCAGCGCGCGTGCTTGGGTCAGGATAGGGAGGCAATTTTCCCGCCCTTATTCTCTTGTGGACCGTGAGACCAAAAACGTACAGCCCAGATAGCAGGATCGAGTATGCGATGTAGGGGGTTGTGAACAGGAAGAGATTGTAGGAGTAGAAAAGCCCGTCGTGCACAAGTGGTGCCCGGAGAGCTATCAGTTTCACAAACACATTCCCCGTGGGGAATGGCAACTCGAAATAGAGCGCCATTCCCGTAGCCGCCGCCAGGAGGCAGGCAACGAAGTTCCTTGAGTTGAGAATGCGCTGGATCATGCTTTAGCCTCTGGCCTTTGGCTGGTCGTCCCGCCCCTGCGCGAAGGGCCTTGCGCCTTCCGCCAAGCCAGAAAGCCCTTGTCTCTCCAAAGCATCATCTTGACCGCTGAATTGACGACGTGATCTGGTGTGCTGCCGATCCAACCGGCATACTGCTCGGCAGCGTCCGCTACCAGGTCTTCCAACTGATATTTGCGTTCGACAATCTGCGGTGGCTTGTTGATGACCGACATGTATCCTCCTTTTTGTGACCGTCGTAAATGCGCGCGGGCAATCCTTGAAACACTGGGCTGGAGCGACCCCACGAGGTCTTTGGGCGGCTGTAGGCCGCCAAAGGTGGGGTCGCTCCAGCCCAGTCCGGTGTTTTGCCCGCGCCCAAAATTGACTGTCGTGCAACGCACATCCTTATTGCTCCCGACAAGTTCCGTTCACCCCAGAGGTGAACGGAATGGTGAACCGGGGGGTGATCTGTGTCTTTCACGCCACGTTCACCCGTTCTCGCTTTGTCTCGGCCAGATGTGAGCGGTGTTGGCCGACCAAATAGCTCTCGAAGAAAACTGTCCTATCTGGTTTGTTCTGACAGAACTCGCGCCGAAGTTCCTGCTCGCTCAGTGCCCCTGAGTCCCAAGATTTGTACAGGTGTTCGAAGCGTTCTCCGCGAAACCGCCGCTTAGCTTCGTTCAAAAACTCGAAATCCGCTGTCACAGGCACAACGTATTGCCGGTTTTCAAAGCGCTGCCGAACCTGGAAGTAGCGGACGATCTCGCCCGATACGTCCGACTCAAGAGGTTTTTTCACGGCGGAGCGGAAGCAATCAGTCACCCTGGGAAATTCTGCGTCCCTCGACGATATGTAGAGAAACCGCAACGAACGCAGTTGCCGAAAGAGTGGTTGATAGGCCGCGAGGTGCGTCAGGAAGCCCGAGATGCTGCCGAGGCCCGAATCAACATAAGAAAAGGTGACCACGGGGGGAGCGCCAGGGAGAGGCGGTGCAAGAAACAATGGGAATTTGTCCACGAAATAGCGAATGGTTGGACGGCTTCCAGGCCCTCCCTCATAAACCTTGCTCGGAAGAAACTCTTTTGCGACGCTTAGTTTGTCGCAGAAAAACCTGATCTTGTCCGGTTCCGTTTCGAGATACTCCGCTTCGCGATTGGCAAGAATGAAGTCGAGCAGTACGAGCCGCGTGCGGATGAATTCAAACGAATGAGCGCGGCGATTGCGGAGATTCCCTTTCTCTATCTGCCCGTAGAGAGTCCTAGAAAAAAGGTGGTAAATCGAACCGTATCCCATGTAGTCGCGAACGGAGGCGTGACCGTTGTTCAGTATCTTCCGAGCAAATTGCGAGGAGCGTTTTCCACGGTGTGCGCCCGTAAAGTTCAGATACTGGCGGAGAATGAAATAACCCGAGTGAGTCGCGACAACGTAGAGGAATTGCGCCTCCGGCTCGGTGTAACCGAACTCCATGAGCAATTCGACCTGATTGCGAGGGATGTTCATAAACTCAGAATCTCCGCAGTGATTTCCCGCTGCTCCAGTACGCGGCGCAGATTTGGCACGTCCTGAGCGCGGGCATAGATGGAGAAGCCTGCGCGGACTTTTTGGGCGATGTTTTTGAAGCGGTAGTGCTCGGTGGCAAGTTCGAGGTCAATCCGAGCGGTTTCCTGGTCCGGGGTCTCGTACTCAATACGAAGATCAGGCACTGGAATCCTCCCGCGCACTTCGCGGAGGCCATGCCGTTCAGCAATATCGGACTTGGTAGTGCTTGAATCTGCTGTTTGTCCAGCACGGGCTAGATCGCGGTAGAGGATTTTCTTGAGTTCTGAGTCGAGAATGACTCGTATGTTTTTGCCTCCCTCCCGATTCACTCTGTCCCTACCTCGCTGGTAGAGCCGGTATAGGTCGGCGTCATGGTGGGCCTCGCGAGGCTTCGTAAATCCGTGGTAGATCGCCTGGCGCTTCGGCACAGTCTTGGTTGCCGTCAAGAGATGGCGGCCTTCCTTGGTCAACGCCAGAAGCCGACGAGGGGATGTTTCCTCGTGAGGGATTTCTCGCTCGGAAATCAGCCGCTGCTTGCGGAGGTTTGTGAGGTCTGCCTCCATGTGTTTCCTGTCTCCGCGATATATGAACTCTTCGAGATCCTTCGCGGCCACTGCCCGGAATTTGCCGATATCAGTCATCACCTCGATTTCAGAGCTGCGGAGCTTGTAGGTTCGGCTGCGATATTCGTATGGCTTACGAGGCTCAACGACACGGGCTTCGGTTTTCGGCGTTTCTGGCGGCTCGTCCGGGCGAGGCTGGCTGTCAGCGCCGACGCCTGGGCCGGATTCCCGCTTCTGTTCGTGCCCGTGCGGGGTGGGTAAGTCTCCTATCGTTTGCAACGACTGGCCGCGAGAGCCGGCCATTTCTTCGGGTGAATATGAGCGCGACATCTCAGCTAAACTCCTCGTTATTTCCATCGATGGTGTCGATGGAAGGTGCGGGCAACTCCCCCTGGCCGACTTGCATTTGCTTGTCGAGATGCGAAAGTTTTCTGCCTGTGTCCTTGAGGAAGAATCTGCGGTTGAGTGCGAACGCTGCGGCAAAGAGATTCGTAAACAGCACCACAAGGAATATGAAAACCGGGGTGCCGTACGCGTGGATGAGAACAGCCTTATAGGGAATAAGGAACTTGAGCTCTCCCATGAGCCAGAAGGAAAGCGCGAGAAGAATAGCGATAGTCAGAATGAGCGCATTGCCGATCATGTTGTTCTTCCCGGTTCACTGGACAGCGACGCCATGTAAGCGCGATACGCGGATGCCGGTCGTCATTTGAATGCCTGGTCCTCGCGAAAATAGGTGATCGTCAACCCAAGCGGGTTGATGGGAATCAGCTCGTTGGGAACCTGGTTCTTGAAAATGAATACGAAATTCGCTGTGTAAAGGTCGCGCTTGATTTCGCTATGGTCGGCGGGCGAGTAGTACACCATGTAAAAGTCCACTCGCGCTTTGTACGGCGGGGCCTGCATGTCTTCGAGTGCAACCTTCTTCACATCTATGTCGATCTCCGGCGCGGACGTGTTCGTCAGAAACTTTCGGATAATGTCATCTTTCCGGTACGCGTCGAGGATGCCATCGGCCAACTTCCCGTCTAGGAAATACAGACCCTTTGAGAAATCATTCTGAATCGTGTATCGGTTACGGCGGTAGTAGAGGGCGCAAAACTGGCTTAGGAAATACTTCGCCTCCGCGTCTTGAGGCTTGTATTCGAAATTGTGGTAATTGATCGCCTCGGCCCGCCCGAGGTCGTCGATGCGGATGACGAGAGGCCGGAAATTCTGGAACGTGCGGATCGTCCTCAGATCAATCAGAGCCAAGGCAACGCACACAATAGAGAGCAGAGCGAGAGCGATCTTCAGATAGGTATTTGTGACCATTGGATCACCGTACTGTTCGAGATAGAGCCGCTTCGCATCGAGAAAACTGGCATCGTTGTTCATGCTAGAAAGTCCTGAAGGATTTGGGCCGACGAGCCGCCTGACGTGCCACTGAAAATGTGATTCGTCAGAGATGGAACTCTCAGCAGCACGTAGATGGAAGCGACGAAAGTGATGAGTAAGACAGGAAACCAACCAAGTAGCTGCACGGTTGAAATCGACCCATTGGGCTGCAAGTTGAGAATTCCAAGGATGAGATTGCCAATGATAAAAACGACCGCTGCGGCGATCACCTGATAAAAGGCGTATTGAATGAAGCAGCGGAACCAACCCCAGAAGAGCCACTCCAATTTCGGGACTATAAAGAACGGTATGAATATCGGGCCAACAAGGACGCACACGGCAGTTGCAATGAATCCGTAGGCGATCACGACGATGGCGATGGCCTGTGCTGCGGCGAGTAAAATAATTACAACTGCGTAGATCAGCGTGCCAAGGATGTCGCCCCACGTTGGGGAGTCTAGGCGGGATTCAAAATCCGAAACACGTTCTGTGACTGTCTGCAATTCTGCCTGATTGATCCTGTTGGCTAGGAATTGAGACTCATCGGTAATCAGATTGTGGAAACTCGCTCCGATTCCTGGAATTGGGTTGCTGTAGTAATTGACCATCCCGAAGCCAAGGCTGATCGTCATAAGCAGGCTGGCAAAATTGTCGAAGTGGAAGGAATGTTTCCCACCGGCAGCGGCAAGAGCGGATTTCACTCCGAACCAAACAACTAAAATTGTGGCGAAGGAGCGGAACAGGTTTTGGCCCATAGTGTCGAAGAAGCCGAGATTCTGCGTGAGCAGATTGTTGATCGCCTGAAAGATGAACTGCAGGAAGTCTGGCTGCTGCTGCATGGCGTCGGCTCCTTCGACCTGGGCTGTATTGCGGCGCACGCTTACTGCATGCGGAAGTTCTGGAGTGAATTGGTGAGCGTTCCGGTCACCTGAGCCATGTTGCCGGAGATGCTCGCTTGGCGACCGATGTCGGTATTAATGGCGTTTGTTGTGGCGTCGCGCTGTTGCTTTGCCAGGATGGTTTGCTGTTCCAGAAGCGACGCGAGGAGTTTGTTCGAGTCCTGGACCGTGCGGAGAGTCAAAACACCCGCCGCATTGATCTTGTTGAGGACGGAGACTTCACTGTTGAGATCGGAATCGCCCGAGAACGAGTCCTGTTCGAGGTTAGCGATCTGTGCCTCGATGCTCTGGGCGTTGCCACGGATCGACCCGATGGTGGCCATCGCATTCATATTTGCGCCGTCGGCCAGTTGCACAGAGGCGTACTGGGACTGGACGCGCCCGAGTTCGGCAGAATCCATTCCTGAGAGTTCGTACGGGTCGTACTGAGACAGCGGGGTTGTCGCCTTGAGGTAGCCGGTGTTGATGGTTGGGAACAGACCGGAGTTGATACCGCTAATCCAAGACCCGGTATTCCCAAAAGTGTTCATTGAGGTTACATTTCGCCACTGGGAAAATACCGCGCGGTAACGGGCGGGCATGTTTCGGATAAATGTGGCCATCTGCATAGCGAGGTTGAGTTGGTTGGTGATCTTGGCGTAGCTCTTTTGCAGCTGAACCAGGTGCTGCTGGAGCTGGTAGTAACGGAGCAGCGCGTTGTGATAGTTCGTCGGGTCGTAGACGATTCCGCTACCGAATTGAGCGGTGGCAGTGCCAACGCCCAATCCCAACGCGAGGACGCAAACCAGAATCTTTTTTTTCATCGAACTGTTCTCCTTCCGCCTTCACAAATCAGAAGGCATCTTGTGGTTGTTGTAATCGGGCAATGCGAGATCGCCCGAGAGATACACTTTGACTCGGTGGCCTTCACGGATGGTCACCGTGGGCATGATGTTCAAGAACTTGTCTAGGATTTGCGCGGAGGATTGCGCGGTGCTTTGCGCGAATCCCTGGCGCATAAGGTCAGAACTGGATGCGTTGAGCGAGCCTGCTGTTCCACCTTCGGCGACCGCTCCCAGAGCACCGATGGCGAGCGACACTCCGAAGATGCGGAGATAGTGGTTGTTCACCTGATCGCGCAAGCCTGTATCGCCAATTTGGTTGAGACCCTTGAATTGATCGAGGCTTACGGAATAGCCATCCGGCATGAGCGCTCGATGGAACACGACGGCCAGACGTGTCTGGCCGAAGGTATCCACTTTCTTGGTTTCGCCAAGCAGCTTTGAACCTGCGGGTATCAACAAGTGCTGGCGGTCGTTGGAATAGACGTTGGTTGAGAGTAGGCACTCGACGGGGCCTGCGAAACTCCCGTCCAGGCGATTGATGAGAACGGTTTCGAGGATATTTCCTTCAAATAGCAGGTAGGTTTTTCCTGCCGAAGCATTGGCAGATCCAGCGGACACGGCGGCAGGGTTTTTCTTTTCCTCCTTTCGGTTATTCGCTGTTTCCGGGGGATCGCTTCGCGCCGGCGCAAGCGATGAAGCATCGGGCGCGGGCGAAAGCGGATTGGGTTGCATCTGTTTCAGGAGTTGTGCGACCTGTGGGTCCTCCGGTCCCACGGGGACAAGGTTCTGGGCGGCAGCAGCGAGTGCCTCGGGTTGAGGTGCTGGCGGAGTTGCAGGTGCCTTGCGGTAGGTCAGAGCGACATTCGAGGCAAACAGCGACACGTAGGCACGTCTCTTCCGCTCCGCCTGAATTGGGTCCTCCGCTCCCTGATTAGGGCCGTTGCCGGAGACGCTCTGTTGCTGGGGTTGTTGCGAATCTTGCGGGCCAGCGGCACCAAGCACGCGAGTCTGCTGGGCAAGAGCGCTCTGCGCCACCAGTTGTTGGCGTTGTAACTCCTCTATCCGATTCTGCAGGTCGGCAATCTTCGTTTCGTTAACTTCGAGCGGTGCCTGTGAGGACGCGGCGGACGACGCTGCTTTGGCAGGCGTTGGCGGCTTCTTACCCCCGGTCAGCCACATGATTGCGACCATGAGGAATGCCAGGCCGATGAGGAGCCAGGATTGGACGTTCTTTGGGAGAAGACCCAGGGGTTTCTGCGTTTTCTCCTGAACGTTAGCGGGTTGGTTCGGTTGATTCATCGGTCGCTCCTCGGTTCGCGGCAACGCGGCGCGCAAACGGCAGTTTCTTTTTGCCGATGGCGAGGTAGCCGGTGTCGATAATCTTGGGTGCGATGTAAACGCCGTTCTCCATCTGGAATGAGATCAGGTTCGGCTTGCCGTCCTTGATTTCATAGAGAGCGGGCTTTTCCCGTGCGCCGCACTTGATATAGGTGAACGAGTCGTCGTGGTAGATCGCGGACACCAGGAACGGCTCGCGGCCAGCTTTCGAGTCGAGGAGATAGTCGAATTGGAGTTTAGGTGCGTAGCTGGATCGGAAATGGTTGAGCTGTTCGGCGGACTGTGCCTGCGCCGCGCGGATTTGATCCGCAGTCTGGGAGCGGAGGGTGTCCAACTCCTTCTTGTAGGCGTTCGCCTCGCTCGCACTCACATATCCGCGCAGTCCGGTGTTTGCCGCGATCCCGGAGCCTTCCTTTGGCTCGACGAAAATCTTGAGATCGGGTTCGGCATTCGGTTGGTTGCTGATTTCGGTCAGGAGGAACGAATAGACGTGACCGCTTGCGGTGATGAGATTCAGATTGCTGCGGATACCAGTCTGCGCTGGATGGACGTAACACAAATTGTGCGCACCGTTGATGACCCAGAACTCCTTGTCGCCGGTGGTGAAGTCGAGAATCTCCTCATCCTCGGGAAGAACAATGAGCGTCGAAAAGCGGAGCTTGGCCCGAACTGGGACGATATCTTCCTTCGAATACTTCACGACCCGAGCAGCCGCGTCGGTTGAGGCGTGCGTGGGAGTAGGGTGGAAGACGGCTGCGCCCACAGCTAGGAGGGCAAGACCGCGGAAGAGAAGGCTATGCAACTGTGTATGAAACGTTTGTTTCATTGATCTGCTCCTTTTGAGACTGAGTGATGTTTCAGGGAATCTTGGTCGCGACCGGAAATATCCACGGAGGACCACTGAACGCCAAAAATGATTGCGGTGGCGAATCCCGCGAGCACGAGAGGCAGGAACACGTAGAGAGGATCGGCCCCTGGCACACACACTTGGGGAAAACAATGAACAATCACTGGTGCCCTCCCGCGAGCACTTCAAGACCTCGTTCAAAGCCATAGGTCTCGAAAGCCTCCTTCCGTTTTTTGTTGTCGTAAGGATCGTTCGTATAGAGCCAGTAGCTCTTGGGGTCCACGGTGAGATTTGCAACCTTCGCCAGCTCTGGCGTCTTGATCAGGAATTGCTGCTTGGGGATGAGGGTCGAGATCAATTCGACTTCGTTTTCGTTCAGGTGGAACTGACGGCGGTACAGATCCCGGTCCATATCGGGGTTCGCAAGGAAGATTTTGGTGGCGCAACTTTCGATCATTACGTCGAGGATGTCCGAACGCTTGAGTTCGTCGAGAGATTGGGTGGACAGCACCATTGCGGCGTTGTGTTTCCGCCAGGTCTTGAGAGCTTCGACGACGTACCGCTGGATGCTGGGGTTCTTCAAAAACACCCACGCTTCATCGATGAAAAAAGCTTTGAAAACGGACGAAATCTGGCGGTCCGCAATGACGGCATTCGCGCGATGCAAAATGTAGAAAAGCAGCGGTTCCAGAAGTTCCGGGTACTGGCTCATGCGCTGGAAGTCGAAGCACTGAAAGCGGGAGAACGAGATCGTGTCCTCGGAGTTGTCGAAGAGGAATCCGAACTGGCCGCCTCGGGTCCATTTGGAGAGACGGCTGGCAACATCATGTCCGAGAGTATTCGCCAGCACGCTCAGCGTGCGCAGCGCGGGGTCCACTGCATACAGGTTCTCGACCTGATGGAAGAGATCGCGCTCGGTGGCCGGGTCGAGCTCGCCCGCTCTCTGGCCTTGGATCAAGACTTTCAGGAGGAGAGCTAGGAAGTCGAGATTCTCTTTCGTGGGTGGCAGCGAAAACGGGTTGATCTTGAAGTGCTCGGACTCACGCCCAACTCGAACATAAGACCCGCCGAAAAGCTGAGTGAGGCTTTCAAAGCTCCCTCCCAAATCGAAGATGAAGGTGTGCGGCGCGTACTTTTGCAGGTTGGTGATCAGGAAGTTCAAAAGAAAACTTTTCCCCGCTCCCGTTCGCCCGAGAATCATGGTGTGGGCCACATCGCGGTAGTGAAGGTTTAAGAAGTAAGGGGTGCGGTGGTTGGTCTCAAGGACCGCAAGATACTCCTGCCGGAGATGTTCGTTGAGCGGCTCGCCCCGATGAAGCGTGAAGAGAAACGAGAAGTCCGCATAGTTGGTGTTGAGCAGATACAGGGAACGTAGGTTGAAGACGTGGTTGCCGGGAACCGCCGCGAGGAAGGCGTTCAGAAGGTTGTATTTTTCTTCATAGAGCTGGGCGTCGTGGACACTGAAAACCTTGTAGAAGTCGGCGCACGCTCTCTCAACCTTGGCCGCGTCGAGGTCGTAAATGACGACAGTGAGAGAGAACTGGCCGAAGTAATTGCCGTGCAGCTCGATCTCCTTGATGCCTTCACCCAGTTCCCGGACCTGGCTCTCTTTCGAATCGTCGAGCAGCACATCCTGCGGAGCCGAGTCGTTCATGTTGACTTGGCTGACGAAGGATCGCTTGGTGTTGTGAAAATGGCGGCGCTTGCTCTGGATGACCCGGCGCATCTTGCCGGAATCTTCCTTTTTCCATTCCGTCACGACGTAATAATTGGCTTCCACTTCAAGCAGGCGCTTGAAGATGAGCGGAAAGCTCTGAGCGGAAGGCTCCTTGAGCGTCAACACTTTGACGTAATAATCGTCCACGCGAAGATGCCCGCGATGGCATTCGACGGGAGATTCGGGGAGATAGTAGTCGAGGAAGGTGTCGTATTTGAGTTTAGCGAGTTCGAGTTTGTCAGGATGGAAGTTGAGCGTTCTCTTGAGAACGCGAAAGGCTTCCCCTTTGTCGAGCATCCGAACAGCGAGGAAGTCGCTGACTTGGAGGACGAAGCTGCGTGCCTTTTGAAGCAGCGCTGCCTGGGCGTTGTTGACATGCTGCCCCAGAACGACCCGTTGCTTCTGACCCGAGAAATGTGCCCGCAGATCCGCTAAGGCTTTCTTTGGATTCTTGGGAAATTCGGCGAGCGCGCCTCCGAGTTTCTGTGAAGTCTGAAATCCCTCGTACAGCACCACGTAATAGATAGAGAGGGAAAACAGCGTGTCGGCCTTGCCGCCAAGGTACGCGATGCGATTCTTGATCGCCGCGTCAACTATGGAACTGTCGTAGAGCTTGTAAGGGATGGGTTCGTTGTTGCGCTTGAAGAGGTACTGGTAGAGGCGGTAGTTTTCGTCGAACAGTTTCAAGGCTGATTCGAGGCGTTTGGTGAAACCATCAATCGACGCGTCATCGAGACACTCATAGTCAACACCGTGAACTTCGAGGATGACTCCCACCTCCCCACTCTTAGTGAGAAAAACGTGTGGCCCGATGAAGCCATAGAGATTGATCAGCTCGCTGAGAGAGCCGGTTTCGTTATAGGCTTTGAAGACTCGGCTAAGCCTGAGCATGGCCATCCCTTCGGATTGCAATCGCAGAGAATTTCATCGGATCGTATTGAGGGCGGAGTCTTGCGGCCGTCAGCAGAAATCGCAGAATCTGCGGATCGGTTTGGGTGGCCCAGCGAGCCATGAAGTAGAGCAACAAAAACATCAGCAACCCCCCGAATAGGCTATTGAGAAGGTTGAAGGTCGCGGCGCCAAGGCACATGGCGAAGAAGAAGAGCTTTCGCTCGGCCCCAAGGATAGTCAGTGGTCGGGAGAGCGACCGATGCACTCTGTTGATTCGTCTTGCTTCCGCCACGTGCTCCTCCCTTAAGACCTGCGTGATTCAGTTGCCCGGAAAAAGCCACGACAAGAAATTCACTGCTGCGATGGCCATGCCAACGCCGAAGAGCACACCGGCGAGCACACGTTTCGAGCCTCCTTCGCCGAAGGCGAATGTTAGGCCGGCCACGACAATAGCAACGAGCGAGAGGCCGCGAGCGATGGTGCTTGTGAAGGCCTGCTGCAGCACGCTAACGGCGTTCTCCCAGGGGGAAGTCCCTTGGGCGAAGGCAGGCGTAGCCAGGAACAGCCCTGCCACAACTACACACGCCTGACGGGAAGCTGCCTTTAATCGACTTGCATTTCGCCAGATGGTTCTCATGTTGGGAAACTCCTTTGCGCTCGATCTCGCCTGAGAGTGGTTGGGAGAGTTCTCGCGTCATCTCGGGCCGTCAGCCGTCAGCAAACGCAAGGTTGAAGAACCGCTCTCCTGGTTTGAAAGTCCTTGCACGCGGTCAAGGCACACTTGGAGCAGGCGCTCCTACCAGAGGGTTTCCATCTTCGCGTCCGGCTTAGGTTTTTCGGCTAGCTGCGATGCTTAGCGGTTCACAGGTGAGGTGTGTGGCCGCCCAGCCCGTAGCGGAGAATTCAGCGAGAACTCCCCTCATTTACAAGGAGGCTTTGAGGAAGAAAAAAGTAAGAACAAAATCTGCACAACTTAAGGGTGCCTTTGGGGTTCTATTGACATCAAAACAAACAGCGTGCCACGCTTTTAAATGCCCATTCCCACTGGCCGGAGCCTGGACGAGTGACCCGATGGAGAGACCAGATCCGTATGGCGAATGGGTACTCCGCCCGAACACTGAAGCAAAGGACGGTACCGTCGCGCCAGTCGATGAAACCTTGCTGGCCGCAGCTCGCGCAGCGTGGCCCCGCGTCTTAGCACATGCCAGACTAGAACTTCGCAGCAAGAATTCCGAGGGTGAGACTGAAGCCTTGACCGCCGAGGTCTGGGAATCGGTGCTAAAGTCCGTTGCCAAGGCCCTTCAAAGGAACCGCGAGAAGGGACGGACGATTGCGAACCTCGAAGGATATTTGTTCGCCGCTTTCCACCACCGCTTCAATAGATTCCTGAAAGCAGAACAGAGGCGAGACGACGCGATTGAACTTGTTTCGTCGTCGATGGATTTCGATAAGATTGCGACTGCACAGGACACGCGGTGGGTTTCTGAACTGGAAACTGCGATTGCGGTTGGAGAAATCATTCGGCAGATGGATGGCCGGACCCGAAAGATTTGGCAAGCGCGACAGTATGGCTATTCGTGGAAGGAGATCTCAAAGTGGTTGGGTGTAACGGAGCAGCAGGCAAAGATGAAGTTTCGATATGGTCTGGCGAAGACTCGGGAGAGTCTGCTCAGGACGCGCAAGCGAAAGTCCGGTCAGTGACCTATAAATTATTTCTGTTGAGTCTGACTGCTTTAAGGCGTTCAATTCTCGTAAGGTGAGGCTGGTCTGAGCGAAGAAGCATACACGGCGAAACAAGAGAGGGATGTCCTAGCAGCACTGGGTCGAGGGCTTCGCAAAGAATTCCCGAATCCCGAGCGCATTGGGTGCCCTGGTCACGAAATTGTCGCTGCTATTGCTGCGCAAAGGATGCCGCTGTCCCAGGCGGAAGCGCACCTCGATCATTTGTCCTCCTGCAGCCCGTGCTACCAGGATTTCTTGCGGCTTCAGGCGGACTATCGCCGACGCCGGGCGCGAATGATATTCGCGGTCGCGGCGAGCGTGTTGATTGTGGTTGGTTTGGCAACCTGGGCTATGCTGCGTCGACACAACAATGAGCAGATTGTGGCTGTCATTGATTTGCGAGGTCGGTCAATGGCGCGAGGTATTGAGCCGCCACCCACGGAGCCGCCGCTAGAGATTCCACGGAACGCTTCCCGAATGGAAATTTTCTTACCCTTGGGAAGTACCGACGGTCCTTACGATCTCCGCATCACTACAGTTCGAGGTGAGCTGCTGTTTTCGGGGGCGGGCGAAGCCAAACTCGAAGAGGGTGTCACGAAGCTGCGTGTTGACCTGAAAATGTCGTTAGCAAGGCCGGGCAACTATCTTCTTCAAATTCGCAGGCAGACATCCGAGTGGGTTTCGTTCCCATTGCAAATACGCTGACATGGGAGACCGAGACTTGACGTTTCAGGGCGGGTCTGGGGACGAACAAGGCCGTTTCGAGAGCAGATAAAGAGACAGCAAACCAGCGAAGTGGCCCCGCTTTTCTTACCGCCTGAGTCTGAGAGAATGTCTGCCTGAGAAGCCAATGCCCTCTGACCCTAAAGGTGTACGGAGCGTCGCCGTGGCCTTGGCGTTGGGTGGAATAGCGGGCGCGGCGATCATTCAGGGCCATCACGACGAAAAACGAAAGAGCCAAGCGGAGAAGGATGACCCCGATGGCGTTGAATGGATTTGCGACTTGGTGTGGGATATTCTTGACGATTGGAAGCCGCCAGATTATGAGCGAGAAGGCGACTACACCGACAACTTGGTCCAATTTCTTCGGCATGAACTAGGTGGTGAGCGCGGAGATGATGGTCGGCGAATCAGTGTGATCAAACGAACGAAAACCTTCTGCGGGATACCCGATATTCTGGTCGATGACCGCTTGGTTTTGGAATTGAAGGTAGACCCAAGGGAAACGGAAAAGGATCGGCTCGTCGGTCAGTGCTGCAAATATTCCCAGGAGTGGGTCACATGGGCAATCGTCATTGACATGCCGGAAGAGCGACTCGATAAACTTGTTGCTCTTCTAGAAGCAAAGAGTCTGAATTATATAGAGGTGATCTCGTTCGACTTGTATGCCGAGGAGGATGACGATGAAGAGGATGAAGGCGATGAGGAGGATTAGCTGCATTAAAGGTGGCGTGCTACTTCCAGCGCCTTGTGCATCTGAGGGTCCTCGCCCACGAGAAGCTGCTCAGGGGGTTGCGCAACGGCTATGCTCGGTGACACACCTCGCCCTTCGATCAATTTGCCTTGCCACGTGAGATACGCGGCCACAGGAAGCCCCACAATGTATCCGAAGCCAGCCTTAAACGCGCTGCCACTCAAGAGTCGCCCCGGAGTCTTAGTCCCGAGAATCGTAGCAAGCTGATTTTCCTCGGCATAAGCCGCTACCATTTCTCCGGCACTGGCCGTGTGTTCGTTAACCAGAATTATCACCCGTCCATGAAAGCGCTGGGGGCCGAGACCCTCGGTGACAACGAGTATTGATTTGTCGATGAAGCCGTACCGTAAAGCCAGCCAGAGCAAAGTGGATTTGCGTGATGGTATGCGGCCAAACCTTGGAAGCTTCTCGCGTTCATACCCTTGCTCTTTCCGCTTCCGTGTGAGGCTGTAGCCTACCTCCGTTTTGCCGGGTGTTAGATAGCTCATTAGACGTAACCCGCCGATGCCGCCTCCCGTGTTGCCTCGGAGATCCACAATTAGACGAGTCGATTCCTGTAGATGAGCAAACGCATTGTCGAGGGCCTTCGCCAGATCAATACCGACTGCGCCGGGAAACATGGTGACCTTTAGCCAGCCGATTCCTTCGGGTAGTTGCGAACAAATTACAGACTTCGGAACAATGACGGGGTGCTTCTTGGATCGCGGCGAAGGCACCTGAAGATTGCCGGTCACGCGCTTTCCGTCCGGCTTCTGGACAGCGTATTGCGAATCTTCTCCGACCGGAAAGATTGGGGGATCGGGCGGGCGCAAATCTCGATTTCTTACCTGGAGAAGGATGTCTCCGGGCCGTAACCCTGCCGTGTGCGCCGGTCCTCCCTCGTGAACATCCTGAAACATCCAGCGTGGTTCACCGTCCAGATTGAAGCGCATGAACGTGGCGCTGATTGCGTGCCGGCCCGGAACGTTCGCGCTTTTTGCGTGCCGGAATCCAGTGTGGCTCGTCTTCAGTTCGTTTAGCAGTTCCTGCATTTTTCTTTCAAACTCGTCATCCGTGCCACTTTGCAATACTGTGTCCCTCCTGGCTGACGTGAGGGCGTTCCAATCGGCTCCGTTCATCCCAGGATCAAAATGCTTCCGTTTGACGAGGTCAGATACTCGTGCATAAATCTTTTCGCGTGCTTGAAGCTCAAGGCTCATTGGACATCCAATCGGATCGGCGAGCCGCCGTCGCCGGTCAACACGAAAGCCGCCCAGTAGTAGGGTGGGACTTCCTTCCCATATTTTGCAAGCAGGTCCAGCTTGGCGTCTCGAAGCGCCGATGCTTGATCCTTGCCTTCCACAATATGAGTGTAAAACCGATCCATCAGTGCATGGGTGAACGTATCGTCCGCGCTCCAAAGACTTGCTACGACGGATCGCGCTCCGCTCACGAGAAATGCCTCGGCAAGATCGGTTACGCCCTCTTCTCCCTGAAGCTTCCCCACACCCGTATCGCATGCCGAGAGTGTTACGAGATCGGCGTTGAACCGGAGATGAATAATTTCACGGACCTGCAGAAGCCCGTCATCGGAGGTTGCTGAATCGACGCCAAGAACAAGACCGGAACGCTCGGGAAAGCGAGAATCTGAAAAACCGTGCACCGCCAAGTGAATGATCTTGAAGTCGGTCAATCGTTCGGCCTTGAAACGTGTTTCCGTAGCTTCTGGTCCCAGCAAAAGGGTTGCGTCATTGCCGAGTAACCTCTTGATATCGAGAACCTCGTCGCGCGTTTCGGGCAAGTCGTACAGCGGTGTGCGGAAAGAGTCGGACATCCCGCGCAGCAATCTTTGAGTCATGCTTGTTGGTTTCACGAGTTCCGCCGAGACGTTGCCTTGATTCTGATACGGTGCATTGCCAACGGCCAGCAGCGTTCTACTGCGAGTGCTTGAGGCCTTGACGCTGCGAAGAACGTATAGGACGGTCGAGGCAGGGGCGTAACTGATGATTTTGCTCTCAAGCAAGAGCGATTTTGAACCGTCACGCAGCGTCTCAAATGGCAAGAGATGCAAAATGCCGTCTGGGACGATCACGAGCCTGTCCAGTGCGGACTGTTTGCTAAAGGGCGACAAAAGAACCGCATAGAGCTGGCTCGCTAAGCTCGAATCGCTGCGCTTCTCTCGAATGGAAGCAACGTACCGGCGCGTTAGTTCTTCAATCTGTCTACGGCCTGCGCTCAGCCTCTCCAAGCCAGCCCCGTTCGTAGAAATCCAGAGGCAGTAAGACTGCGGCTCGCCGAGAACATATTCCAGAATCAGTTCGTTGGCCCGGAGGAGAGATTGAATGTTCTTGAGAGGCGCTGGTCGTTCGAACAACTCCGGCTTGGTTGTCTCCAAGTCCGTGCGGGTCCAGCCTAATCTGCGCTCGTACTCTACAAGCTGGTCAAGAAGAATCGCCCGGTCGCCGGCGTCTTCGGACCGCATGAGGCGTAGCTGCAATGAGGCAACCTCGGTCTCCAACGTCTGCACCTCCTTCGGCTCGCTTCGATTAGGTGAGGCGGCATTTTCAAGCAAAGCTGCAGGCGTTCGACCTCTTACGCGCTCCAACACACTGAAAGCCTGCTTCACATTGCCTAAACGAGCTTCCAATTCGAAGTGGCGAAGGTAGGTATCACTCATTGCATCTGCCATCGAGCTGTTCCAATAAGCCTCGTCGGTATTGACGAGCATGCCGTCAATCACATCCTCAGCCTGGGCATAAAATCTCTCAGCATCAGTCGTTTGTCCTTGCCGGGCCTTCAGGTCTGCGAGCATTGTCAAATCGCGTGGCAAGTAGTATCGGTCGCCTACCTTTCTACTGGCATCAACTCCGATGGCGGCTCGATCCTCGGCAGATTTAAGGTCGCCTGCATCCCGATAAATTCTGGCAAGGTCGAACATCGCCTGGGCTGCCATCCGAAAGAATGCATGTTTCCGTCCAAGATCGCCGCCCTCTTCTAGGTACTCGATTGCCTGTTGACGATTGCCAGTTCGGAGCGCGAGTTCGCCCTCTTCGACAAGAATCTGCGACTGATGGCCGTACTTTTCGTTTTGCCGAGCACTCGTCAAAGCATAATCCAGTGCTCGCCTCGCTTCATCGAATTGTCCTTCTCCCGCGAGTGTCCATCCTTTGCCTTCATACGCCATATAGGGGAATCCACAGTCTGGATTTTGGCCGCTGATCTTGATGGCCCGGTCGAAGAAGGCAAGAGCCTCGCCGTAGCGCCGCACTTCGTTGAAACCGTTCCCAAGCATTTCAAGGGCGCGGACCTGTTCTCCCACGTCACCGCTTGCAATCGCCGAGAGAACCGCATCACCCACCATGGTTGCAGCTCGTTTGCTGTCGCCTTCCAAGAACGCGATGATGCCTAGTTCGCCTTCCGCGCGTGATTCCCATTGAGTTTGACCAAGTGAATGCGCGAGCGTCCTCGCTTCTAGCCATGCTCGCTTGGCAGAAGCGGCGTTGATTTCGAGATCCGTATATCCCTTCTGGACGAGACACCAAAGCATTAGCTTCGGATCAGACTTGGTGACTGGACGCGCGATTTCCTGGTCGATCATCTGAGAGACATCAACGTATGACATCGTCTCTGACTGTGCGCGAATTCGTCCGACGCGAGCGTAGACCTCGTTCCTGGTATCGCCGCGCTCTTTGAAGAGTTCCTCAGCACGCGCATAGAGTGGCTCGGCTTTGGGCCAATTAAAGAGCCACGCAAGCCGATTTGCCTCAGCAAGCAACATGCCCGGATCGAGAGCCTTTATTGAGTCCGGCCCGAATTGGCCGGCGGGAGCGCGGGAGGGATTCAGCTCGCGTGAAATGTAGAGCCTAACGTATTTGTGAGAGATCGCAGCGAGCGCAAGGACAGCGAGAGATATGAGAAGGAGCGTTACTGTGAGACGCTTCGACACACTGATTCCTGACGATGGGCGGGTTGGTTGATTTCATTCGTCAAACCGCTAGATGCCGGGGGCTGGCTTTAGGTTTGCCCCCACGGCACGCAACGGCCAAGCCTCGCATGATCGAGACCATGCCCTTAGCAACCCCATTTTATCTCTTTAGTTGCGCGCCCGGAGCGGCGTTTCGCCTGTGGTCGGAGCCCCGACCGAGCGGGGTGGCTATCGCTTCTGAGGATTGGCCGATAGATGTATCATTTTCTCTCCGATGAGCCAGCCTGAAATATTCATAATCGAGTCGCTTGACTTCAAGGATGAACGTGCCGAGCGTTTTGAAGGCCGGATCATTTCTCAGATTCTTGCACTGAGCGGGAAGAAGTGCGAATACTGTTACATACGGACAAAGCGCGAACTAAAGGCTCTGTTGGAACAGTTTAAGTCTTCACACTACCGTTACCTCCATTTGTCATGCCACGGAAGTAACGACTCTATGTTCACGACCCTTGACCCGATCCCGTTCCCTGAGTTTGGTTCGCTGATTCGGCCTTTTCTAAGCAAACGAAGGTTGTTCGTCTCGGCGTGTTCCGCAACAAATCGCACCCTCGCGGAGGCAATCATGCCCGATTCGGGCTGCTACTCGATCTTGGGACCCGACGAGGACATTCTTTTTAGCGATGCCGCTGTGCTCTGGGCCTCGTTTTACCACGTGATGTTTAACGCCGACTCGGAGGCCATGAAGTACAAAACCATCAAGGCAAAAGCCCAAGAAGTCTCCGACATGTATCGCGTCCGCCTCAAGCTGATTGGGCACGACGAGAAGGACTCGAAGGGGTTTAAACTAAGAACCATCACGCCTCGGAAGGAGTCTAGGTGAGGGACGCCCGCTGGCGCGGGCGTCCCAAGGTGCGGCTCAATCGGTCAACATGATCGCCGTAAGAATCTCCGCACTCGTGTGCTGAATTCGTTCGAGCGACGCCGCCAGAGTTTCCTTACTGCCGTCGTACAGATGAATGTAATCCACTGAGCTACGGGCGCTGAGTCCGATGCCTTCGCAAACCACAAAGGCCACGGCTTCCGCTTCGGTCTCCCGCACGCGCTTGCTGGTTTCTGTGCGTTGCTCCCCGTGATGCAGAAGTGCATGGGCCAATTCATGCGCCAGCGTCGCAAATTCCTCAGCGGCTCCCTGTCCGGGTAGGATCATAATCTTTCCCGGTGAGCATTGGCCTTGTGCCGGATAGATCGCGTCGGAGTATTCAAGTTGGATTCCACTACCCGAAACGAATTCCTTAATCCGGTTGGTGTAGCCGGATGGATCGCCTTCGGTGTTGCCAAATTGCGGCAAGGGCTTGCCGTCTGTGTCCGCCATATCGAATACGTAGATCGCTCGAAAACGGACAGCTTCTTTTTCTTGGTCGTCGTTCGTCTGTTTTTGCTCGGCTTCTTGTCGGGTCACGACTGGAGCAAGAATCATGATTCCACTGGCACCCTTCTTCACGAACCTGCCCAGACGCTTCCAGGTATTGAATCCTGCAACGTGGCTCGCAGCCGGTCTCTGCGACGCTATAAGCATGATGTTGTGCCACGAATAGCGATGGAATCGCGCCATTGCCCCTAGATATTCCTTCAACTTCTCACTGTGGCCCGCTTCCAGGGCATGGCTGAGTTCTTCGATTGCTTTGCCTGCGATCTGCTTTGCTTGCTCGATTTTCATAAAGCTTCTCCTTGTTTCGGGGAGCTTTGCTCCCTTCACCGAGCAGCCAGGGAGCAAACGACGCGAAACAGGAGACGGAAGCGTAGAGAGTGCTGCGTCCAGGTCGAAACGAGCCGCACGCTTGAGTGACACAGCGTTCTTTTGTGGCGCGAAAGCTGCTAGTGGAGACCGTAGCTTAGATTCTTGGGCGGGGACGCGGAACTCTCGAAGCGGCGGAAAAACGAGCAGCGACAAAGTAGCGTACGGACAACACGTCGATCAATCGGTATGAGAACATCCGCCAGGGGGATTCTTCTTGAGAAGCTTCTGATCCCGATCAAAGTCGAGGGAAACCCAACGCTCTCCAAAAATCACTGGGACCTCATAGCTCAGTCGGAGCCAACAATCCCCGATGCAATCGAGTTGGTTCCCCTTATCAGTGTGAGGTAAAACGAAGGACGGACTCTCGTGCTGGAAGGGCTTCAAAACCTCAGACATCGGTTCACCTATGCAAGCCTTGTCGAACGAGTTCAAGAGTTCGTCTTTGAAAATGTGATCCGGCGGATCGACAATCGCCGTAAGAATTATCGAGATTACGAGCAGGCCAGTCCGAACCTCTCGTTTCGGGTGCGCCCACTTCCAGTTATCCAACACCCATGTCGATAGAACCACCAGGACAATGGCAAATGCCAATCCGATCCAGGTATCGCCTGCTTTTACGTCCTCCCATATTCGGTGTTCGACATCGAAGTAGATACTGCTGCTGAAATAGCGAACCACAAGCCGCAGCAAGTCGCACGCCAACTCGATTACTACGCCAAAGACAATGGGCAACGCGATCCCCAACACCGCAAGTGGGATTAGCCTAGGTTTATCGGTGGTCATGATTCTCTTGCTCCGTCACCAGCGGTCCGTGCAGTTGTTCTAGCTGGACCACCAGGCCACTGCTTCTTGCCAGAGCCACGGTTCACTGTTCAGCTTCGCGCTAAGACGCCTCGCGTTCTTTTCGATGTCGTCATATAAGGGATACAGAGTTTGTTCTGCCTGACTCAACTTCTCCGCCACCTCTCTCGGCAATGAGTTCCCCAAGAACCTGTTCCAGATCTCCACGAATTCAACGAACGCCGGGTAGTGCGCGATTGTGGATTCCTCTGCATATCCCATATTCGACATGAAATGCTCCAGCATTTTCCGATACGTCGGAATGATTTCACTTTTCAATTGGTCATCGCTGTATTGCTGGAGCTTCTCGTATCCAGCCCACGCCCGTTCGTCAATCTGCTTCTTCACTTCAGGGTGGGAAATGCCAGCGAACTTCTGCTGCCATTCGCCCGCTGCTATTGCAGCAACCTTAACCCTTAAATCGCTCTTGGCTTTTATGTCAGCCCGCATAGCTCGTAAGGGAGCGTAAAACTCCAGCAACTGTTCTTTGAATCGCGCGTTTCGTCGTTCTATCCTCTGGTGACGCCCTGTTAGCCAACTTCCGGCCACCACACCGATTAGACCCCATCCTGCGGAGATACCGCCCTTGATAATCTCAGGCCAATCGAGCATAGAAAATCTCCATACCGCTTCGCCCGCAAGGAGAGGAATCGCATGCGGCGTTGTGAGGAGAGTATCACGCAGAATTTTTGAGCCTGTCTAGTAGACCAGTTCGCCGCCACGTCCTGGCTTCTTCCTTCTCGATTTGAGGGGAGAGGGTATGGGGTGGGCGAATAGAAAGCGAATATGATATGATGCGATCCCATGATCGGCTTCAAAGGGCGGACGTGGAGAATCACGTTGTATAAGCGCGAAATGCAGGCGGACGGTCGCGTGGCAGATGTTGAAATAGAGTCCTTCGATGGAGCGCGTCCCAAACATCCATCCGGGGACATTCACGACTCGCATGGTCGGCTGTCGTTTGTAACAGCCAACGGGAAGGAAGTTCTCACTGGCGGCGTGGCGTTCGTAGCAAAAGAACTCTGAAGCCAGCGTAGGATATTCCTCCCCTTTACTGGCCACAGCTCTCTTCGATGGGATATTCTCGCTAACGGCATAGTGCGACACTCGTAGCGATACGGGACAACGAAAATGCTTGACATAGGAGAACCTATCTGCTAATGGTCATTAGCGAATCGGATTTGAAGTCAACGCGGGAGGCGGCTGAGCAACTTGGAATACATCACATCACTCTCCAACGATATGTTGCGGCGAAGAAGGTGCCAGCGCCCAGCCTGCGTAGGGTCGGCGGTGTTAGTGTTCGACTTTGGAGTAGCGACGATGTCGAGAGAGTTCGGAAGATCTTGCCAACGATAGCAAACGGGAGACGGCACAAGAAGAAAGCGAAGAAGGCGAAAAGGAAAGACTAAGCGAGCGGGACGCGCAGGTGTTCAAAGCACCCGCGCGTCCCTGACCAGCGTGCCTGTAAGGAGGCGACGGTGGCTGCAATTGAAATTATCGATTTCCGATTTCGAGCGCAACTGCGCTCACGTGTTGCATCTTCTCTGGCGGTGTCCTGCCGGCCAGAGGGAAGATTTTCTACCTCCGCTGCAACAAACTCAACAAGTCACTCCTGTCATAATCGCGGTCGGTGTTCATGCTGTCGCTGGTCTGAAGCGTTTGTGTTCTATAGGCACTGGCAACAGCAAATCGCATAGACCATAGGAGAAGAAGATGGCTAAACGAAAAGCGGACAAATTACCGGACCGCCCGGTTCCTCCGCCTGCCGACCATTATCCGGGACTACACGGAAAAGTTGTTGACTGGGCAGCCCATCGTTTCGAAGAGGGCGGGTTGCTCTTTCTCCGCGTCCACTTCACGGATCACACGGAACTGTGCTGGACCATCCGAACAGCGACGGTCATCGCGGAAGCAGACCTCTGTGATTGGAAAAGCGGGGACGAAAAGCACCTCAAAGTGTTCACGAAGGGCGAAAGTGACTGGGAATAGAGGGTCAAAATGCAAAAGGCTCACCTGTACGAGGCGATAAATCTAGTGAATCGTGGAATCGACGATGCGATCCGAGGGCTGGAGCGCCTAAAGCGCGTCAAGGTGCCGTCGCTGAAGGCGGCATACTTCGATGAAAAACGCACTCTGTTTGAGACGCATCGTGCGCTTCTCAATGGCTACTTCTGCAACAACATGGACAGCTCGGAGCAGTGGGACGAGGCACGATTTGCCAAATTGCACCGTGAATACGAGAAAAAAAGTCTCGATGAGGTTCAAGTTTATCAGGATGTCCACGCCGTCGAGGAGAGCCGGCGGCTTGAGGGAAAGTCGCCAAAGGTCAGGTTCTTGACAGAGCAAGAGCAAAGGGAATGGCAGCGGCAGTACCCAGGCACTCCCTCTGGAACTGGATCGGCAAGATCCGAGAAGGCCACTGGAGGAAATCCGACATGACGACACGAAGTGACCGCAAAAAGAGAGTTGATGCTCTAGACAAACGGATAGAGCAGAAATACGACCGTTTTCGCAAGATGTATCCCGAAATTCGAGGGAAAAAGGTGGACTTTGTTAAGCATTGGATGGAAGAGGGCATCCTGTTCTTTTCTATCCGCTTCATGGATGGAACAAACTTCGGTGTTCAATACGAGCCCACTGCCGAACTCGTGGGCGTCGAATATTCGGACATGAAGAGTGGCGATATGGTGATTCTGCAGGAGTATTTTCGAAGGCGTGATTAGTGATGCTCGAAGAATCAGACAACCCTGAAGTCCTGCGCGAAGAAATCAGAAAGATGGTCGCGGAAGTGCAGGATCGAGACTTGCTTCTGTTTCTGCTCTGGACGATGAGACGTATATCCAAGAATCAGCCGCTGCCTCCGCTTGATGAGATCAAGCCTCTTCGAGACGCGTTTATTCGCGTAGCGAAGGCAATCCGCGAGCGAAAGAAGGCGAAAAATTCCGACATAGACTTGGTCATGAAATGGATAGGGTCAGATGCCGTTGACCTGGCAAGGCCGCTCGCGAAAACGGTGAAATTCTATCGGGAACAGATGGGACTTTCCCGCCTCCAATTGAGCAAACGTTCCAAATTCCCCCTCAGCGCCATACTCGCAATCGAGCGAGGGCGGATTAAAGACCTGACACTGTCCCGACTTCAGCGATTGGCCGATGGTGTTGATGTACACCTAGGCGACTTTATGGACAAAATTGCGGAGTTCGAGCGTGAAGAGAATGAAAAAGAAGAATAGAGGAGCACAAATCCAGCAGCGCCGTCGTGCAAAGTACGTTGCACTGCGCGGCAAGGTTGTTGATTGGGTCGAGGACTCGGAGGAGGACGGTTTCGTCTCATTCACCATTGGGTTTACAGACGGTACTCACTTCGATGTCACGTGCGGAACAAAAATCGTACACGCGTACTATGCTGACATGTCCTCGGGTGACGAAGTCAGGCTCAAGGAGTTCAGGAAGTTCAAGCCATGAATCTCAATGCTGTCCGTCGTGCACTCGAAGAGGGATACGAAGACCGTGGTGTTTTTGAGCCGGAGGAGAAGTTCTGGCAAGCGGTAAAGCAAGTCATAGATATGCTCGGGAGAAAAGATCGGCAGAGGGTACCGAAAAAAATCCGCACACAATCGATCTCAAAGAGGGATAATGAAAAAACGTAGCGGTGGCGGCTCCGCAAGGAGGTAAAAGATGGACTTGCGATGCCCACAGTGCAATAGCTCAAATCTGAAGAGCCTCTCTGTCGCCTTTCAGGAAGGCCGTTTCTCGGCAAATACTCGCTCGCGTTTTCGCGGGGTGGTCGTAGGCGAAGGTGGGCCAGATGTCGTGATCGGCACGGCGACTACGCGTGGCGTACAACAGAGCGACCTTTCCAAGAGGCTTAGTCCACCGACCAAATGGTCATACGGCAAGGTCATCTTGTGGTCGGTGATTGTCTCTGTCGTCGCGCTGGTCATGTACGTACGCTCGGTCATGTCACATCCTGGCCCTACGTCATCCGTTCCCGTGACTCTGTACGCCGTAATGTTCCCGATAGTTGTAGCGATTCTCCTGGGTGCAATTTGGCGACACAATCATTCAACGTACTCGCGCGAATACGCCGAGTGGACTCGCTCATTTGTTTGCGAGCGGTGCGGAACTGTGAGCCAGCACGATCTGGCTCGCGCTTCGGCGGCATGATCTGTTAATCCCCCGTCGTCCAAAAACGACCTAGCGGAGCCTCTGCTCCGCTAGGTCGAAATACTCCTTGGACAGTTCGATGCCGAGGAAGCCCCGATTCAGCTTGCGAGCGGCAAGGAGCGTTGAACCTGAACCACAGAACGGGTCGAGAACCACGTCTCCCGGACTTGAGAAGGAGTCGACCAGTGGCGTCAAGACGCTGACCGGCTTCTGAGTCGGATGAAGATGGTTGCCCGTGTATTTCCATTCCAGAACGTCGGGGATGGTGCGAGCCGGTTTCTGCGGAGTGCCCTTCGCCAGCAGGTAGGCATTCTCATGCTGGTAGCGAAGAAAACGCTCGGTGGAAGCATAGCGCTTGATGAACGTCAGATGGCCGATCACTCGGAAACCCACTTCACGCCAAGCAGCGAGAAATTTGTCAGCTTTGTGCCAGCCGTAGAAACTGACGCAGAAGCGATTCCAGCGCAGCACGCGATAGATTTCCTGGAAGGCAGGCTTGACCCAATCGCAGTTGTTGTCGTTGGGAACGCTGCGCCCGTCGCGCGATGAATAGTGCGCCAAGTACGGCGGGTCGGTGAGGACAAAATCAACGCGGTTGGATGCCATCCGGGGAAGCAATTCGATGCAATCGCCGTGCAGCAAGCTATTTGAAAATCCGTTGTTAATCTGAGAATTGATTTGTTCTAATTTCATTTTCCGTTCTCCTGTAGGTGATTTGGTTCCTTCACCCGAGCACAGGAACCAGAGCACCGAGTCACGGGAGGACGGGAAGATTCAGTAATGAGAGGCTGGAGCGGGAGGCAACGGATGTGACAGGAGAGCGTGTTGGCGACTGGCGCAGACGTGTGCTAGCGCAAGCCGAGAGTGGAATGCGTGTTACGGGAGTTCGTCGGCTGATGTGACAACGCGATAATCTACTCCGAGCGCCCCCACGAAGTGTCGCTCGCCACAACGGATTTTCTGGTTTTCGGTGCCCCGCAAATCATCGGCCACCGTCGAACTCTTTGTTTCCCGGACCAAATAGAGCAAAGGCCCATTTTCCCCGAAGACCTGTTCCATCACCAAGCCCCAATCCGGGTTGTATTGGCCCACGGGCGTTCCCACTTTGAACCAATTCGGCAGCTTTATGAATAGGCGTACGTTCTTCATTTTCTTCAATTTCTCAACAAACTTCTTCTCGGTCTCCGACTGCACAACAATGTTGTCGTAGATAGAATTGTCCACCGGGATGAGCCGCTCAGAGACCGTCTCTTCTTCTTCCACCCACTCACTCATGTCGTACCAAGTCCCGTCCTTAAAGTATTGAATGCCGTCCACTAGTTGCTGAACGGCCTTTTCGCGAACAATGCGCGCCGCCTGCAACGCAAATTCTTGGGGGTTGTCCAGCGCGGCCTGCCGGTTCTTGGTCTTCGTGACTATCGTGGTCAACGTCTTCCGGGTGAGCTTGATCGGCGGTGTGATGTGAGCGACGAGGTCCTCGATCATCTCTACGATGTTTGGGACGGCTTGGCGTCCTACCAGCGTGGCGACCACTCTTTGCCCGAAATGTTGATAGTCTAAACGGTCTTCTTTGTCGTCCGCCGTGATCTCGACTTTAGACGCCACGATGCGCGGTGGATCAATGATGAGTTTGTCGAGCGTCCCGAGAACGTCGGTGATTAGCTTTTCGGAATCCACCGTGACCTGGTACCGCGTTTTTAGCTTGATCCTCTCCCAAAGGTTAAGGAACTCTTCGGGCAACGCATCGAGCGGCTTGCGTTTCGCAATTCGCTTTTGCCGCGCGTTCACGGGCCTTGGCGCTGCGCCTTCCTTGCCAAAAGCCTCTTCCATCTCCGCCTGCAATGTCGAGACAAACAATTCGTAGCTCTCGTTTGCCACGACCGTCAGCACGTTCTCCTTTTCTGTGGTCACGCGCTGTCCCTGCTGATTCACAACCAGACGCATGCCCCGACCGACCTCTTGCCGTTTCTTAACCTCAGACACGGTCTGATTCAGAGTGCAAATCTGGCAAACGTTCGGGTTGTCCCATCCCTCACGCAGCGCGCTGTGCGAGAAGATGAAGGCGACAGGCTCATCGAGCGACAAGAGCCGCTCTTTGTCTTTCATGATCAAGTTGTATGCTGCTCGATCTTCGGCGCTCTGTCCGCTTGTCGAATCAATCGTTTCTGTTATTCCACCACGGCGGCTCTTTTTCGCGAAATAGCTGGCGCGCACGTCTGCCGGGTTCTTGTCTCCAAACTCGGGATACTTCGCCTTCAGTTCGTCGAACGCTTCATCAAACAGCTCCCGGATAATGCCCGGATAGAGCCCGTCCACCCAATCTGAACCCTTGCTCACCGGTGGTTCGCCGATGTAGTTCTCTACGCGATCAATGAAGAAAAGGGAGAGCACTTTAATCCCTACCGCCTTGAGCCGCTTCTGCTTTCGGAAGTGCTCCTCCACCGTATAGCGGATTTGTTCACGGAATAGAGCCGCTTGGTCAGCCCCCTGCGTCTGTCCCACGCCGACCTCGATTCCATTCTTGAAGCGCACTACTTGATCGCCCACGCTAATCTCGTCAATCACAAAGCTAGCGTACTCTGGTCGGTCCGTCTTGGATTGCAGGCAGTCACCCGGCTTAAAAAGATAGGCTTTCTCTTTGATTCCGGCATTTGCCATGCGCTGATGAATGGCAATCTTGGCCTGGACTGTCTTGGCGGCGGTGCGGATTTCATTCACCCGCACAAACACTTGATTAAAATCGTCCTCCTTGACCACCGACGCTACTTCAATCTTCTTCACCAGAAATTGCCGGTAGGCGTCAAATGGCGTTAGCCGATAGGCCAGGTTGTAAGGGTTCCGGTGGGTCGCTGAATAGCGAAGCGCCATAAGAGGATGCAGACTGGCCAGCGCCCGGATACGAGTTTCGCTCTCCATGTTCTGAGGTTCATCGAGTATCAGAACTGGCCTTGCCGCCTGCACGAGGAACAATGGTACTTCGCCCTGCAAGCTGTCCCTGCTCTGTCGAATAACGTTGTCTTCTTTATTGAAGGAGTCGATTGTCATTACCAGAAGCTCCACGCAATCGCTCTGTGCAAACTGCCGGACCTTTGCAATACTCTTCGAGTCGTAGACTGTATAGCGATAGGGCACGTTGTCGTATAGCGCCCGCAAGTGGTCTTGCGTGATCTTCAAGGACTTGATTACCCCTTCGCGCACCGCCACCGATGGCACCACAACAATGAATTTTCGCAGGCCGTACCGCCGGTTGAGTTCCAGCGCGGTGCGGATGTAAACATAGGTTTTGCCCGTTCCCGTTTCCATTTCAACCGAGAAATTTGGGAACCTGACCTGATGGTCGCCAAAAACCGTATGAATGGTGTCGTCGATAGTTTGTAGCGCGGCATCCGGGGCAATGCCATTCCCTCGCTGCACCGCTTGCAGGTTCTCCAATAGCTGTGCCTCATCCAGGTCAAGCCGATTGCGGACCGGTGCAAAAAGAGAGCCCGCGCTCGGGGCGGCGAAATCCACCATGCCCCGCGGTTGTCCGCGCAATATATCCGCGAGCGAGCGAGGCTGTGATCACGGCGGCAAGGATGATCCCGGTTGCGTCACCAGCTACACAATGAATTGTGCTTCCGACTCCTTGTTTCCAGAGTGGGCGGACAAACTCTTCATGAGTGCCCGGCTTCGGTTCCTTGTCCGCTAGAACATAGAGCAAAAATCCCAGCGGCCCCATGTACAGGGTCACAAGTACAAATCCGGCACGCATAACGTTGGGTTCCGGGTTATTGCGCCATTGGTCGTATGCAACATAAACTGCCGATAATCCGGCAAGGGCGAACCAGACGAGTAGTGCGTAGTCGAGAGGTTGAATTAGCATGTGCACCTTGCCTGTGAGGAAATCTTCACGTCCACAGTCTACGTGTCTGATGCTTCGCCGCGTACAGAACGAGATCTCCAAACACGGTCGTATACCGTCCTGTCTCCATCACATCACGAAAGCCGACTTCGACAAAAAGGTCGGGCAGAAGACCCTGCGCGTTGTCCCTCGTATTTTGAAAGCCATCGAGCATTCGCACGAAGAAGAATCCCATTTTGCTCACAGCATGGAGGGGCGTGCCCCAATCCGCGACGTGCAACTCTCCGTCGTTTTGCAAGACACGGAATGCCTCTCGAAGGGTGCGTAACTTATTGGTTCGAGAGAGATGATGCAGGAGCAGACTTGAAAGCACGCGATCAAAGGAGCAATCAGGATAAGGGATGGCGGAAACCATAGCTTGCTGGAAGCTCACTGCCAATCCAGACTGCTCGGTTCTTTGACGCGCAATGCGCAAGATGCCGGAGTCAGCATCGATGCCGACAACGTCTGCCGTTGGTTGAGTTCTCTTGACGATCAGGCTGAGTGTGGCAGTTCCGCAGCCGAGATCTAGGACCCTGTGCCCTGGGGCAACGGTTGCCTGCTCCGCCAAGTCCCTTTTGAATTCGCTCTCACGGAGAGCCCATCGCACCAATGGATCATATAAGCTCGTCAGGCTGCGATATCTTAGGGCAGGAATGAACTCGGCCTTGGGTTCCTTCATTCGTTGTCTTTCTTCTGGGCCAATCTACAGCCAAGAGCGCTGGGTGTGAGGGTGCACGCGCTTAGCTGTCACTTCCAGCGCGCGCACCACTCGGCTACTTTCGAAGGACATGCTGTTTTACGGTTTGGCCGGCGCTTGAGCGGCGGCTCCGAACCGCACCTCAGTTGCCATCAGTTTGTCATTCATCTTCGCGGCATGAATGACCACGCGGTCGCCGATCTTAAGCTCTTTCATCGAAGCGGCTGCGCCGCTCTTTTGATATTTTGTGTCGGGCATCATGTAGACGGTGACCGGTTCTTTAGCGGTTGTCTGTACGGTGATGGAATCGTCCGTCATGGCGGTCACGGTTCCCATTACGTGTTGCTCTTTGCCGTGGGCAAACGCAACCCCACAAGCGAGCAGAATCGTTACTGCCAATAGGATCATTTGTTTCATGGTTGTTTCTCCTTTTTAGGGATGCATCTTCTTATTCATGTCTGGTGCTTTGCGTTCGTTCAAGAATCGCTGCTCGTCTTTGTCCTCCGAGCGATCCGCAGCACTTTTCGGATTGAACTGTTCCATTTCCTTCATCTCTTGCGGAGCCATCTGAGGCAGGTGGCGAATGAAGAGAACCAGCTTCCAACTGTCATCGTCTTTGCCGGGGTCTCCCCATGCAGGCATTCCCGTCAGACGAATTCCATTGTGAATGATGTAATAGATCTCGCCGTCCGTGAGGTTTTGTGTCTCGGGCTGACGCATGTCTGGCGGCTTTGGATAGAGATTCTGTCCAATCTCTGTTTTCCCGCTCCCGTCATTGCCGTGGCATGTCGCGCAATGGTCAGCGAAGTGGGAACGCGCGTCGCTGAGAATTTCGGGTGTCGGCGCATACGGATTCTTCGCGTTCCGCTCGGACGCCGGGACGGAAAGTTTGCGAGCCGCCGTTGCGACGTATGCTTCCATCGCGGATGGGTTGTCACGGGCACTGAAGCCGCGCCGGATGGTCATCCATCCGAACGCTGTGGCTCCCGCGATGCCTGCGACAATAATCGAAAGAAAAAGAGTTCTCCTTTTCATGTCGTCAGCCTCACTGCGGGCTTGCGGTCAACTGCATCGGAAGATTGACTTCGCGGACCGGTTGGTCAATTCCTCCCGGCTGCGCAGGAGCTTCAAGACCGTCTGTGAGAAGGTAGGATTGCAGCGAGAGTGAACTCGTGGCGAAGCTCTCCAACGCGTTGACGTAGGAGACCTCCAACTGCATCAGCGTTCTCTGAGCGATCAGGACTTGCGGGTACGCCGCCGCCATATCCTGATATTTCTTGGTGTACATTTCGTACGCTTTTCGCGCCCTTGGAATCATTTCGTTTTTATAGCGGTCAACTGCGGATTGCGAGAAAGTGTAGTTTTGGACGATGGTTGCCGCCCGTTCACGCATTACCAGCTTCACGCGTTCGACTTCGCGTTTGGCTCTCTCTGCATTTGCTTTCGCCGTGGCAATGTTTCCTTGGTTGCGGTTAAAAATGGGAATTCTCACTCCCACGTCGGCAAAGCCCTGCAGTCCGACAGATCTACCGTCAGTCAACAACTCGCCATTCTGCTGCATGCCACCGCGTAATTGCAGGTCGGGAATCGGTTCTCGCTTTTCCCGAGCCAGGGCAGCTTCAGCGCGTTTGACACCAATCTCAGCGATCCGAACGGCGGGACTCTCAGTGACGATCTTCTCCACCAGTTCTTCGGCATTGACCCGTGGAGTGTCTTCGAGTTTTCCTTCGAGCTGCATTAAGGGGAGTCTCGGATTGCCGACGACGGCGCTTAGCGCCTTCCAAATACGCTGTTGGTTTTGCTCGGCCATGGTGACCGCGAGTTGTGCTTGCTGGGCTTCCACTTCCGATTCGAGCACGTCGGGAGCATCTGCTTGGCCGACATTCGCGAGCTGATGGGAGGTCTCAACGGCGTCGTCGGCAAGTTTGCTGAGGTTGTGTCGTAACTCCAGCGTTTGCTGTGCAGCCAGCGCTTGGATGTACGACATCCGCACGTTTGTGACTACGCGCAGCTTTTGCTCGTCGGCTTCTGTTTCTGCCTGTTTGAGTTCCTGGTCAAAAATCTTTCGATTCAGGCCCAGCTTTCCACCCAGCACGATGTCCTGCTGCACGAAAAACCCCTGCTCGCCCCCGTGAAACGACCCGCCTCGGATCTGTTCGCCCTGGTAGCCGACTGTTGGGTTCGGGTAGAGTCCCGACTGCTTCTTCCTGCCTTCCGCCGCCTGGATGTTGGCAACCGATTGCGCGAATGTCGGATTGTTCTGTAAGGCCATCTGCTGCAGCTCTTCGAGTGTGATCGTCTTCTGCTCGGAAGCTGCGGTTTGCGCTCGGCCCGGCAAGGCGAGCAGAAACAAAGCACAGAAAAAGCAGAGTACGAATCGAAGTACAGAACGGAGTCGTGACATTGCTTCGACCCTTAGCTCCGTAGGGTCCACCGGCTTGGTCAGGTTATTCATGTTTGTTCTCCATTCCCGGCATGTCCATCTTCATTGGTTTATTGCCTTCCTGCTTTTTTCGAAACTCCATGATTTGGTCGTACTTGTCTTGAGGCAACACGCGTACGAACGTCATCATTCCCGCCATGAAGCCGCTCCAGCCCGGACGCAGGCCGGAGTTTTCCGGTTTGTCGACCATTTGATCCATCGCCATCATCGGACCTTCCATGAAGGCATCCTGCGGAAAACCTGGCACGGAATTCGCATCCTTGCTGACATCTGGCTTGCCCATCTGCGTGCCTTGGTGCTGCATGTCGGGCGTATCTTGGTGCTTCATCGGATTCTCGGCTTTCAGTGGAGAATTCGACATGGGTTGTTCCGTTGTCGAACCGACGCCCAGTCCCCGACCGAGGCTCGGACCGTTTTCCTCGGACGTCGCACTTCCTTGTTGCAGCATTCCCATGCCTCGCTCCATGTCGAGACCCGCTGGCATTCCATGTCGGCGTGACATCGGGCCGACGTTCGAAGACATCTGGTTCATCATGTGGTGAGGAAGATGGCAATGGAGCATCCAGTCGCCGGGATTGTTGGCGACGAACTCCACATCGCGGGACTGTGCGACACCGACAAGAACGGTATTGCCCGGCCCCCAAGTCGTTTCCGGCTGGCGGCCACCTTCAGTCCCCGTAACTACGAACTGGTGTCCATGAAGGTGGATAGGATGGTGATCCATCCCCAGATTGATGAGGCGGATGCGGACCCGCTCCCCGTGCCGAATAATCAGTGGAGTGGTAGCGGGGCCGGATTTTCCGTTGAAGGTGAGCCAATTGAACTCCATATTCATGGAGTTCGGAACGTTGATATTCGGCAGGATGGCGTATTCCTGCATGACGATGAGGAAATCCTTATCGACCCGAGGCTTGTAGACTTCCTTCGGATGCATGACGAATGCGCCGATCATCCCCATCATTTCCTGCATTGCCATATGCGAGTGGTAGAAGTAGGTTCCTTCCTGATTCAGCGTGAATTCGTAGACGAACCGACCGCCCGGCGCGATGGGGTCCTGGCTTGATCCGGGCGCGCCATCCATGTCGTTTGGTATCTCGAAGCCGTGCCAATGCATGGACGTTGCTTCGGGAAGGTGGTTGTCCACGATGATGCGGACGCGATCACCCTGATTTACTTGAATTGTTGGTCCCGGCGCACTGCCGTTATAGCCCCAAAGATCCGCGGTGCGACCTGGAACAATTTCTTGCTTCACCGGTTCCGCGATCAGATGGAACTCCTTGACGTTCCCATCCATGCGAAACGGAAGGTCGGGGATGTCTGGCGTCTGAACAAGAACCGGAATGCCATGACCATGCTCCGACGTTTCGGTTCCTCTCTTTTTCATCTTCTTCCCCTGCATCCCGTGAGACATATTCATCTCCTGGGCGGAGAGCACTTTGGCGGAGGCGACGACTCCCGCTCCCGCCAAGACATTCCACAAAAACCCGCGCCTGCTGCTCATACTTCCTCCTATCAAGATCGAAAGGCCCGAATTTGCAAATCGGGTGGGTTATGACGCGCGAAGAACTCAGATACGCACAGACGCGCGTAAGCGCCGTGTCTTTGTACAAACGGACCGATATGCTAGAGGGTCTTCCTAGATGCGAAGGGGCAATGAAGAGGGATGGCCACTTTTGATTGGAGGGGATGATCCGAAGACGACAGAGTGTGAGCGATAACTAGGTAACGCTGGGCCATGGACGGTGCTAATAGCGAGAACCTGGGCGACTGCGTTCGGCGTATCAAGCGAAAACGAGCTTTCTGTTAGCGCCTGAATCCCAGCCAAGTTACTGCAATCCGACTTTTGGTTCAGACTGTTACCTGACTTGGGACACTCCGCGCAGGGAACGCCGTGATGATGAGCATGTTGGCTAGCGTCTGTGGTGCTGGGTTTCGAGTCCATCTGGTGGTGATGGAGCCCGGCACTTCCAACAGGCGCAGACGACGCACAAAACGCAGTGCAAATCAAAGCGGCACTGGAATCCGCACCCGACAGTAGAACGACCAAAACCGAGACTAGAAGTCTAAGTCGCATCAAGTTTTGAGGATACACCCGATGCAACTCCGGTACAACAAACCTTGGCCGGAGCAGCGAATCGTGGAGTCGCAGAACTCTCGCAAATCGTACCCGACCTGTGTCAGTTGCCGTGACCCTCAAAACCGTGGCCGGTGAGGTGCAGTACGACGAACACGATCACCAGCACACCGATCACGGCGAAGAAGATCTTGACGCCTAAGGGAGTTTCACTGTCCGGTTGCTGCTGCACCTTACGTCGCTCTTGCTGCTTGCGTTGCCCGTAGCGGGTCAGGCCCCACGGTTTGTACACTCCCAATGTCGTGACCACGAGCAACAACACAATAGAGAGGCTAGGGGCGCGCACGAGTTCGGTCTTTAGTGGACCGAACTCGGCACTGAACAGTGTTTCTGCGGCAGCCCCCGACACGCGCTTCGCCGCCACAGCCATCACCGCAAATTGGTGTATCAGCAAAGCGATAGTGGCAAAAATGGCTAGGCTGAATTTGATCACAATCCAGTAGTAGCGGAACAAGCCCCACGGCGTGCCTAGTGCCTGGAGAAGTCCGGTGGCCAGAGCAGCCAAACACATCGGGATGATGACAAACCTGCTGATCAAGTCCATCGACAGATAAGCCCCGCGCACCACGTCAGCGTCATGGCTGGCCAGGCCAGCGACGCTGAGAACCAGGAACGCAGCGACCGCACCGAGCCAGCCGACCGAGAAGGCCACATGCGCGGTTATCGTCAACTTGCGGATGGCCGGTGTCATCTCTGGACTTTCACTTCTGAGTCTTCATTTGGCACTGTTAGGGGCGGGTGCTCGTCCGGTCCCACGAGTCCGGTCCAAGTCGGAGATCGTTTCAGCCCGGAGCAGGGCCGCATGACGATATATAAGGTCCGTCGTGCGAGCCAGGAACTCGGCGATAGCAGTGAGCTGGTGGCTGTCGAAATTCTGCAACAGCGCGGCTACGTCTTTTCGTAATGGGTCGATCACGTCCTGGATGTGCGCCCGCTTCAGTGCAAGGTGGAGGATCTGTTTACGCCCATCGTGTGGGTCAGGTTCACGACGCAGGTACCCAGCTCGCTCCAGCCTCGCAACCACTCCTGTAATCGCGCCGCTGGTCAGGCCGGTGATAGCACACAGATCGCTGCCGGCCATCGCCCCGCGCTCCCGCAGCAAGTCGAGGCACTTGTGATCAGTTGGACCCAGCCCCAGGCGCTCCGCCACAACGTGGTGAAACAGCACCACCGCAGTGCTATGTCGCCGCGCCAGCCGCCCGACAATCTCTCCGGCCAACTCTTGCTTGCTCTCGCGTGCAGTTCTCATCGCGCCCATTCCTAATTAGCTTAGAATCTAAGCTATATGGTAAGGGAGATGTCGTCAAGCTTTCATGGCAGTGATGCGAGATGGGTGCAAAGAAACGAGGCTCGCATCAGCTCAACTTCTGAAGGACCAAGAAAGAATCGCGGTACCCATCAGTTTGGGGGGCGCAGTTCAGTTGGTTAGAACGCCTGCCTGTCACGCACGCGGTCGCGGGTTCGAGTATCGTCGCTCCCGCCACAATATCAGTTGCAGTGGAGACCGCTAGCAGCAAGTCCGCGTCTTGATTCCATCAATCCCTTCTTTTGCAATGATGGGGACCATGATCAATGCAGCTATTGGATCGGCCCACCACCATCCTAAAACCGCATTCAGCAAAAGTCCCGCCAACAAAATAGTCGAGAGGTAGACGCAGAAATCAGTCTGCCTAGCGTCGGCCTTCATAGCTGCGCTTCCGAGCGCGTTGCCAACTTTCTTCTTTGCGCGTGAAAGAACCGCCATGACGATGAGGGAAACACACGCCAGTACAATTCCCGGAATGCTGTGCTCAGAAGGTGTTTTCCTGATCAGGTCAGACATTGATTCGTATGCGATGTAACCGGCGAGGGCGACGAAGCAAATGCCCACAATTCTGAGACTCAGTTTTTCGTTTCGTTCTCTACCCTCAACATCAGCATCAACAGACATTCTCCAAAGCAGTGTGGCACCGGATGTGACCTCGATGAAACTATCGATTCCGAAACCGACAAGAGAAATGCTCCCTGCGACTATTCCAGCCGCGACAGCGATTAACCCTTCGAGGCCATTCCACACGATGGTGAAATACTCCAGCCGCCTTCCGCGATGGGCGACAGCTTGGCGCGCGACGGTCAATTCACTCATGTTGGAAGCATACCAAGTGGCCCTCTTCGGCATCCATTGCAATCAGCAGCCTCACTCTGTCCCCGCATCTTGTTCTCTCGGCTGCAATGTACCTCGGCGTAGCGCGCGCTCCTTCATCAACGCGAAGAACACCGGCACTAGAATCAGGACGTGAATCGTGGAGGTGATCATGCCTCCCACGATGGGAGCGGCAATTGGCTTCATGACATCTGAGCCAACCCCTGTTTCCCATAGGATGGGGATCAGGCTGGCGAGAACAACGCAGACGGTCATCAATTTTGGTCTCAGGCGTTGGACCGCCCCTTCGATTACTGCTGTTTCGATGTCCTCGTGACGCAGCGCGGCACCCGACTTGAGGCGGTGATCCAAGGCTTCGTGGAGATATACGACCATCACAACGCCGGTTTCGACGGCGATGCCGAATAGAGCGATGTAGCCGACCCACACGGCGACGCTGAAGTTATAGCCCAGTAGCCGCTGAAGAATCAGGCCGCCCGTGAGAGCGTAGATCGTGGGAAAAATGAGGACGGCGGCTTCGGCGACGGAGTGAAACACCATATACAGCAGCACGAAGATGACAAAAAATACGATTGGAAGAATGATCTGCAGGCGCTCCTTTGCCCGCAGCTCAAACTCGTATTCACCCGACCATTTATAGGTAAAACCAGGAGGCAGACCGAGTTCTTGCTTGAGCGAGTCGCTCGCACGCGTGACGAAGCTGCCGTAGTCTTTCGTGTTCAGATCGATGTAAACGTAACCAGTCAACGCGCCATCTTCGTCGCGGATCATCGAAGGGCCGCGCGAAAACGAGATATTCGCCACTTCCGAAATCGGAATCTGCGCGCCAGAGGACGTGCCAATCAGGACCCGCCGTAATTCTTCGACGTTGTCCCTGAAGTCGCGGTTATACCTGACATTGACTGGATACCGCTCGCGACCCTCGACGTTTTCAACGACCGTTTCGCCGCCGATTCCCGATGTGACTGCCTGCTGCACGTCAGCGATAGTCAGACCGTAGCGAGCCGCTTCTGCGCGGTTCACTTCGACGTTGAGATAAAAACCTTGCGAAACACGCTCGGCAAAAACAGAGCGCATCTCAGGAATCGTTGAAAGGATTTGTTGTACTTGCGCGCCAACTTGCTGGATGCCCTCCAGGTTTGGCCCCTGAATCTTCAAACCGAGAGGCGTCTTGATTCCGGTTAGTTCCATGTCGAGACGGTTTTCGACTGGCATGGTCCAAGTGTTGGATAGGCCAGGAAACTGGAGTTTGGCGTCCATTTCCTGGATGAGCCTTTCGTAGGTCATTCCCGGTCGCCACTGACCGCGCGGTTTGAGCATGACTGTCGTGTCGTACATATCGAGAGGAGCGTTGTCTGTCGCGCTGTCGGATCGCCCGATTGAACCGAAGACGGTTTCGACTTCCGGGAACGTGCGAATGATCTTGTCCTGTTCTTGGAGCAATTGCGACGCTTGTCCGATGGAGATTCCGGGTAAGGCTGTCGGCATGTAGAGTGCCGAACCTTCAAAGAGGGGCGGCATGAACTGACTACCGATGTGAAGCGCGAGCGGTAGCGTGATGATCAGAAAGAGCAGGTTTACTAGCAAGGTCGTTTTGCGGAAACGCAAGCAGAGGCGCAAAACTGGCAGATAGAGAGCCTGAGTGATTCTTGAAATTGGATTCCGCGATTCGGGTGTCAGTCGCCCACGGATGAACAGCACCATGAGCACGGGTACCAGGGTGATAGCTAGTACGGACGAGAATCCAACGGCCAGCGTCTTCGTCCACGCAAGGGGGCGAAACATTCGTCCTTCCTGGGCTTCCAACAAAAAGACGGGCAGAAAGGAAACTACGATGATTATGAGTGAGAAGAAAATAGCCGGACCAACTTGTTTCGCCGAATCCAACAGGATTTTCCGTCTCCGTGGCTCGGGAAGAGGCTCGGATTCCGAGGATTGGTGCTCCGAAAGCTGCCGGTATCCGTTCTCGACCATGACGATGGCGGCGTCCACGAGGACACCAATCGCTAGGGCCAAACCGCCGAGGGACATGATGTTCGACGTGACATGGAGGTAGTACATCGGGATGAAGGCTGCGACTACTGCGATAGGCAGCATCAAAATCGGAATCAACGCAGAACGGAAGTGGAATAGGAAGATGACAATCACGATACTGACGATGATCGCCTCTTCGAGCAAGTCGCGTTGCAGCGTTTCGATGGATGCGTGAATCAATCCAGAGCGGTCATACCCGGAGACGACCTCAACGCCGGGAGGCAAGGACGGCTTGATCTCCGCAAGCTTTTTCTTGACGCCGTCAATGACCGTCAGGGCGTTCATACCGTCTCGCATGACGATAATTCCTCCCACCGTCTCTCCTTCGCCTTGCCATTCCGCGACGCCTTCCCGAATGTCTGGGCCAAACGTGACTGTTCCCAAATCTCGAACGAGTACAGGAGTGCCATTCTTGGTTGCAACAGGCACTGTTTCTAAATCGTTCAGCGAGCGCAGATAGCCGAGTCCACGAATCATGTATTCGGCCCCGCCCATTTCAAGCAGGCGTCCACCAACTTCGTTCGTACTTGCACGAACTCTTTCAATGACCGTCGAGAGAGGGACACCGTAGGCTCGAAGTTTGTCGGGGTCGAGGTTGACTTGGTACTGGCGCACGAATCCGCCAATGGTGGCTATCTCGGCCACTCCTGGGACAGTTTCGAGCTGGTAGCGCAGGTACCAATCTTGAAGGCTGCGCAAGTCGGCTAAACTCCGCTGATGGCTGTGGTCCACAAGCGCGTATTCATAAACCCATCCTGCGCCGGTCGCATCCGGCCCGATGACAGGATGGATGCCTGCTGGCAACCGTCCCGTGATCTGTTGCATGTACTCCAAGACGCGTGATCTTGCCCAGTACAAGTCCGTACCGTCTTCAAACACAACAAAAACATAGGAGTCCCCAAACATGGTTTGTGCTCGCACGGCCTTTACATGCGGTGCCGCGAGAAGGGTCGTGACGACGGGGTAAGTAACTTGGTCTTCGATGATGCTGGGAGGCTCACCCGCCCAAGGCGTGTGGATAATCACTTCCACGTCGGAAATATCTGGCAACGCGTCGAGCGGAATGTGACGCAGGCCCCAGATTCCCGCCAGCACCAGCAGCATCGTCCCGGTGAAGACGAGGAAACGATTTCGCGCGCACCAATCAATCCATCGGGAGATCATGCTACATGCCTCCTGTGGCGTTCACGCTCAGTTGCTTGGTCGCGATGAGTTGGCCATTCTTTTTTGCGAGGATTGTGACTTGCCACGTTCCCCCGCTATCAAGTTGTCCAGAACCTTCATAGAGACTGTTGCCCGTGTCGCTGAGAGTGACGGGTATACGCATCGCTGCCATGCCCATTGCGGGCATCGCCGGCATAAAGAACGTTACGCTGACTTCCGCCCCAGAAATTGGCGCTCCATTTGCGTCGGTGAGTTTCACGCGGAATACGTTGCTGCCCTTATGAGGCGGGGTCGGATCGGAGATCAATTCGACATTTGCTTGAGGAGCGTTCATTGCTGACCCCGCTCCCGCGCCAGGTGGAGGTGGAACAAACGAACCGAGCGCCGCCTGTAGCTGGCTCTCGGAGTCGATCAGGAAGTTTGCGGAGGTGACAATGTGCTCGCCTGCCTTCAATCCTTTCAATACGATAAAATCGTCGCCCACGCGTGCGCCCAGTTGCACTTCGCGCGGCTCAATGTAACCGTCACTGCGCTCCGCAAAAACAATCTCGCGAGTGCCGGATTGCAGGACGCCGCTTGCGGGGATAACAAGCTGGCTTCCCATCGGAACCTTCAGACTCACGTTGACGAACATGCCGGGTTTGAGTTGCAGTCCAGGGTTGGAAAAGACAATGCGCACTTTAGCCGTCCGCGTATCCATATCCACCTGCGGGTAGATAAAGTCCACACGGCCAGTGAACATCCGTCCCGGATAGGCATTCACGGTGAGCCTGGCGGGAGCGCCGACCTTGATACGTTCGAGATCGTTCTGGAAGACCTGGGCTTGGACCCAAACGGTCGAAAGATCGGCGATGGTGTAGAGCCGCATTCCCGGCTGAACAGCAATGCTGGGCAGAGCATTGCGTTCGGTGATGTACCCAGAGACTGGCGAATCGACTTCTAGTTCCTGCTGCACCTGGTCGGTTGATTCGAGCCGGGCAATTTCTTTTTGCGGAACGCCCCACTGTTTGAGACGCTCTGCAGTTGCGTCGAGCAGCGATGCCGCACTGGAGGCGACACCTGGCACTGTGCTCCGTGCCACTTGCTGCTGATTCTGCTTTGCCACTAGATACTCACGTTCGGTGGCCACTAGATCCGGGCTGTAAACCGTGAACAGCGGCTGGCCTTTGCGAACATATTGGTACGTGGCATCGGCAAATACTCTTTGGATGTAACCGGAAAACCGCACTTGGACGTAAGCCAGTCGCCTTTCGTCCACAGCGACACTGCCCGTGGTGCGAATCTCGTCTGCGATTAATTTTCGTTCGACCTCGCCAGTGTTCACCCCGATGCTTTGCAACCGTTGCGGCGAGATTTGCACCGGAACTAGCGCGCCTTCTGTCGAAGCAGGGGGTATGGGCAACGACCTAGCCCCAGAATCCTGCGCGGAAGAATTCGCCTGTTTGGTTTGGGCATTTGCCATCGGCTTGGCAGAGTGATAATGCAGCCACAATCCAACCAAGATCACGGCAAGCACCGCATTTCCAATCAAGGCGACCAAGAACCCTGTGCGATAGGTTTTCATCTTTTCGCCCCTTCCCCGTGCAATGACAGTCCGGTGAGTTGTTCGAGCCGCGCCAATGCCGTCTCACGTTCAGCGATCCCTTTCCAGTACTCCTCGTCTAAGTGGAGGACATCGAGAAAAGAAGCCAGCAGTGCCTGAAAGTCCTGACGATTGTTTTGGTAGGATGCGATGCCCGCCTGGAATCCCGCCCGTGCCTGCGGTAGAAGCCCTTCGCGATAAATCCTCAGCAACTCGGTGGTTTTCTGCTCGGTTTCGTATTCGCTCCGAAGTTCAAATGCGACTTGCTGCGACTGAACTTCCGACTCGCTGCGGGAGCGACTCAGCTCAGCTTCCGCCTGGGCCAGTTCGGGACGTTGCTTGCGGCTTCGATAAATTGGAACGCGCACGCCAAAGCTGAGCATGTAGTAGGCACGAAATTGAGTCGGTTCAGTGCGTTGCCACATGTACTGGACATTGAAGTCCGGGTAGAAATCCTTGTGGGCAAGATCGACTTGCAGTTTCTGCTTCTCAACCATCTTCTCCGCGCCGGAAATCTCTGGGTTTTGGGCTTTCGCTGCGGACAGGAGCTCCTCGAAGGTCAAGGGAAGCGGTGTCTCGGACAGTTCGGAGGGTTCTATGTCGGGCGAAGACTGCATGCGGTTGAGGTGCTGCTTGATCTGCGCTTGTAACTTAGCCACTTCAAGATGGTGCATGGTGATTTCGCGGAGCAGTTTGGTCTGTTCGAGCTGCGCTCGTAGCAGGTCTTGTTGGTTTCCCATCCCCGAGCGGTAGCGCGCGTCCGCTGCTTTCTCAACCTGCTGGAGCAGTTCTCCGTCGCTCTCAAGAATTCCTAGCGTCGTGGACAGATATGCAAGTTGGATGTATGCCGATTTGACTCCGGCCAGTATTGAGCGGCGTACGGATTCGTACTGCTGCTCCACTACGTCAGCATCTCGCTTCGCCATCTCGCCTTTCAGCCGCAGTTTTCCTGGATAGGGAAGGTCCTGAGTGACCCCAAGGCCAACGTATGCGAAGTCGCTGTTTGTATATCCAGCGAAGGGTCTTGGGCTTCCGACATTGACTTGCTGCACATTGAATTGAGGATCGGGAAGCGTCGAGACTTGTGAAGGAACCTGCTTCGCGGCCTGCCAACTTAGGCGTGCTGCTTGAATTTGCGGATTGTTCTGCTCCGCCTCGGTTAACAAATCCTGAAGCAAAGTGACCGCTTCAGGATGCGAGTATGGTCGCGGCGGCGAGGCAACTTGAACCGACCCGCCGGTTTGCTCTTGGCCGAAAGCTCTCGGTACTTGCGCGAAAAAACCGAGAAGTACAGCAAAGCAGAGAATGCGGATCACAAAGAATACACTTTGCGGTTTTTCACCGCGCAATAAGGACATTTTGTTCGCCTCCTGATGAGCCAGAGAGTTGCAGTGATCGAAATAATGAAAGTGTGGATCGCGCTGTGAGTCTCAACTCCTCAGCACAGGATCTACTTAGGGACACAAATAGAAATGAGGGCGTGCAGGACGCACACCATTAGGCGGGGTCTAAATCAAAAGGGATGCGTGAAGTGTATAAAGTTCTGGAGGAGAATGTTGCGGAGCATCGACCGCCCCGGACGGCAACGACGGCACTCGGGCTATCTCAAACGATACGAGCGATTCAACAAGCACAATGGTAGGCGGATGAAGCGAGACGTGCCCAGCGGGAAGCATGTTCGGGCTTTGCTCTGATGCCATCCTTTTGCAACAATCGTGGCTTTGATTAGCTCGCATGCATTGCATGGACCCGCAGCACTTCATGCTCTCCTGGTCCGGCTTCATGGCAGCCATGCAGTCGGTAAACTGCAGGAGCACCAGAGCCCCTACCGCAAGCACTAAGAATAGTCTTTTGGCCACCATGCTCATTTGAGCTTACGGGCTATTAGACGTGCGAGTCAAGAATTCGGTCCTTGACCCTCGCCGTTGGGTCCTGGTCCAGGGCAATATTGCGTCCCGAACCGCGATACACATCGCGATACACAATAACGTTGTCTACCGCGTACTTCCAATGACTTCGGGTGCCGTCCGTGCTCTTCCATGTCGTTGAAAGTACTTATAACCCGCTAACTGTCACGGCAGAGGCCGCGGGTTCGAGTCCCGTCGTCCCCGCCATTTATTCCAAAATAGTTAAACATTTTTGGAAAATCGGCGCGATCCACAAGAAAATACATACTAAGCGATACCCGCCGGCGCTGCCGGTCGCGATGCCTCCGCGGAATCATCTCAACCACTTTGCTCTGCGGTCGCGATGACTCTCCAACAATTGCAAGATTAAGGCTGGTTCTCCGCGTCAGGCTGCGCGACCAGGAGCAGCACGATACCGATGACGGTGAACATGCGGAAGGCTTCATCCTGACCATTCCAGGTCTTTGATTGCCACATCAGGAGCCACTCCCCTCCGACGCTCAGGAACGCTACCAGCCACATCATCAAGGCAAGAGTAAGCGCGATAATCGTAATTCTCTTTGCGCGATTGAAATCCGTTGCGGTGCCCCGCGCAGCTCGCATCAGCCCTATCGCTCCCCACCACAAACACAGCATGGTTGCGGATTCCCACGCGATGATCGAGACGTAGAAGATGGTGTGCAACGGCGGAGAATTCAGGGCACGCCACATGCCGTGGTTGCCTGGGACGGTGGAATCCATCATGAGCACGTGGCGCACGAACTGGAAATTGGAGTCGTAGTCGGTGGTGTTGTTGAAGACAACGAAGGAATAGAAAAGCGCGACCGCGAGGACCACCAGGATTTTTGCGGTGCGCAGGGTCATGATTTCGACTTCTCTTTCGTCTTCTGTTTTTCTTGCCCATTCTCTTGCGACGGCGAAGGTGCGAACGTCCGGAAATAGGCTTCAAGCGCTGCGAGGGTCTTGCCGTCGTAACGGGACATTGCCGGCATCTGTGCTTGCGAGTTCTTGGACCGAGGATCGTGCACGTAGGCGGTGAAGTAGTCCGGCGAGGTTGCGGCCCGAGCCGCCAGCACCTGCCAGAAACGCCCGGCCTTGGTGCCGCCTTCGTTGTCCTTGTTGTGACAGCGGAGACAATTCTGCTGCGCGATGCGGTAGCCGGCTTGTACAGCGGCGTCTGACGCATGGGGACCCGGTGGGGCGATTGCGCCGAAGACAGCCTTTTCATTGTGGAATTCGAGCCGCACTACGCCCCAGGGAATTTGCGGTTCGTCTTCATGAGACAAAATCTTGAAGCTCGGAGAGAACTTGGGATGAGAAATCAAGAACGGACCCATGTCCATGCCCTGACCTTCGGAATCCTTGGGCCAGCCGGTGGGCGGCTTTCCGTTGATATTGAGCACCAACAGGGGATGATGGGCTGCGACATAGGCTTGAGAATAGTTCGCACGATACTGGTCATCACAGATGGCCACCACCATGTCGGACTGCGGCGATGCACCAAGATGGCGCGTCAACACTTCCAGAGGCACACCGCTGATTTGAGTTGGACCGGTGAAGTTTGCGTCGTCGTTAACCGTGTAACTCGACTGCGGCAGTGTGAGCAAGTCCTCTCGCGGGATATATCGTGTGGTTCCGGGGGAAAGGCCCGCGAGTTCTCCACCCAGTTCGAGATCCAGAGGAGAAGAGCGCGTTGTGCGCAGGATCAATCGGGGAGCCGGAACCTCCTGCCATTCGTTGCCATTCTTAGGTCGAATCCCTGCATGAACAAAAGCCACGATCCGGTTGCCAGCGGGGATGAACTGTTCTGGTTCGCGGATCACTTCGGACAAGGCGGGACGGGTAAAGATCATTTGCTCCATTTGTGCCGATTCGTCCGCTGCAGCCTCGTTACGTACCTGGTTGCATCCGCTTGGACACAAACATCCCGCCACGACCGCAACTAGAGTCAGAAATCGCCTCATGCCAGGAACCACACTGCCAGAGTCTACGTGATTTAGTCAGGTCGCGTACGGTTCGTTCTAACGAGCAACCCGGAAATTGCTTGCCGAGTCGGATGGTGCTTCGCGCACGATACACAAAACATTGCCTACGTGGTCCTTCCAATGACTCACGGCGCCGTCCGTGCTCTTTTATGTCGTTGAAAGTGTTCAAAAATACTGGACTCTCACGGCAGAGGCCGCGGGTTCGAGTCCCGTCGTCCCCGCCATTCTTCTCGAGCGCGAGGCCGCGCAAAAAACCTGGCTGTTCCCGTAAGCCCTTCTCCCGCGAATGAAGCTATAATAGGCCGCTCCATGGGTTTTCTGCGGCGCATTGGGTTGTTGCTCGTATTCCTCAATGGAGCGCTCTTCCTTCAGCAGTCTGCAAGATCCGCGGGCCAAATCCAGCTGCCACCGGGAAAGTTCACTGACGTCACGTCCAAGCTCGGCGTCAACTTTCATTACGTTTCGTCGCACACCGAAAAGCACTACCTTCCGGAGACGATGGGTGCCGGAGTCGCCCTCTTTGATTACGACAATGATGGCCGCTTGGATCTGTTCGTCGTCAACGGCGCGACCATTCACGATCCCACTCCGAAGGGAACTGTTCCGCAAAAGACCGGCCCCAGCGACTGGAATCGTTTGTTCCATCAGAAACAAGACGGCACCTTCGAAGATGTAACCGAGAAAGCCGGCCTGCAGGGCACAGGCTATGGAATGGGGGTGGCTGTCGGCGATTACGATAACGACGGCAATGAGGACCTGTACGTAACTGCGCTGGGCGGCAATAAGCTTTACCACAACAACGGGGACGGAACCTTCACCGACGTAACCGATAAAGCCGGGGTCGCGGCGGGCGGATGGTCCACCAGCGCGATGTGGGTGGATCTCGATGGCGATGGCTTGCTCGATTTAGTGGTGCTCCGTTATCTGCAGTGGGACTTTGACGACATCTGGTGCGGCGAGCACAAGGAAGGCCACCGCTCGTATTGCCATCCCGATTACTTCCAGCCCATATCGCCGATGGTCTTTCATAATGAAGGGAACGGCCATTTCAGTGAGGTCTCGCAGAAAATCGGCTTGTCGAAGCCCGGCAAGGGCTTGGGACTGGCAATGGCCGATTACGATGGGGACGGTCATATCGATATCGCAGTGGCCAACGATTCCATGTTCGAGTTTCTTTATCACAACAAAGGAGACGGAACCTTCGAAGAGGTTGGCTTGGCCTCGGGTATCGCCGCCGACGGTGACGGACGAACCTACGCCGGCATGGGAGTGGATTTCGCCGACTACAACAATGACGGTCTTCCCGATCTGCTCATCACCGATCTGGCCAATCAGATGTATGCGCTTTATCGAAACAATGGGGACGGAACTTTCACTTACGTCAGTTACGATTCGGAATTGGGGCGCATTACGCGATTTCACTCCGGGTGGGGCGTTCGTTTTCTGGATTACGACAACGACGGATGGAAAGATCTGCTGGTCGCGCAGGGACACGATCTAGATACGGTGGAGTTGAATTATCCGAACCTTCATTATCGTGAGCCCATGTTGCTAGTTCGAAATACGGGCAAGGATTTCGTCGATGTCTCCGCCGAATCGGGTGAGATCTTTCACGAGCCCTGGTTAGGGCGTGGCATGGCAATTGGGGATATCGATAACGATGGACGCGTTGATGCCGTCGTGACCACGAACGATGGTCCGATCCACATCCTGCGCAACGAAACTTCGAGCGGCAATCATTGGCTGACCTTGAAATTGGTCGGCCATAAGAGCAATCGCGATGCAATCGGCGCCGAAGTGAAACTCTCGACCGAGAAAGGGAAGCGGTCCGCCACAGTAACCACCGCCAGCAGTTATCTCTCCTCTAGCGATAAGCGAGTTCACTTTGGCTTGGGACTCGAAGCTGTTGCCAAGTTGATCGAGATCCGCTGGCCCAGCGGGATTGTTCAAATTCTGAAGAACGTGCCGGCTGACCAGATTCTGAAGGTGGATGAGCCTTCTACGGAATCGACAGGCAAAGGACCTGGGAAGTAAATGCGACGTCGCGCCACGACAGTAGCTCCGAGCATTTTGTTAGTTTTGCTGCTCTCCATCGACGTGTGCCTCGGACAAAGTGTTCCCATTGACTCCTCACAACCCGCGAGAGCGCCACAGTCTCAGCCGAAAATGGGAGTGGCAACCGGAGTCGCGCATGCTCCCGTCAAAGACTCCAAATCCCGGCCGATCACAGCCGGCGGATTTGTCGACGACGCTCCCATTGTCTTCGTGGATGTCACCAAGCAGGCAGGCCTCGACAAATTTCATCATCGCATGGGCACGGCGGAAAAAAGCCAGATTATTGATGCGAACGGTTCCGGCGTTGCGCTGCTCGATTACGACAACGATGGATGGCTCGATATTTATCTCGTGAACGGCTCCACCAAAGCTGTACTCGAGGGCAGGGAACCGGCGCCTCGCGCCATGCTCTTTCACAACAACCACGACGGTACCTTTACGGATGTGACCGATAAAGCCGGGGTTGCGAACGAGCGCTGGGGCTTCGGGGTCGCAGTTGCAGATTATGACAACGACGGTTGGCCTGACATCTATGTAGCAAACTACGGAAAGAATCGTCTCTACCACAACAATCATGACGGCACTTTCACCGACGTCGCGGAGAAATCCGGCGTCACCCTGGGCGGATGGTCGACTGGCCCGACTTGGGGAGACTACGACCGTGACGGACTCCTGGACTTGTTCGTGCCGGGATACGTCAAGTACGACATCGAGCATCCGCCGGAAGCAGGCAAGGGAGGAATTCCGCAAGGCGCCTGCCAATTCCGCGGCGTCAACGAATTTTGCGGTCCTCTTGGATTGTCCGGTGAAGCCGACCATCTCTTCCATAACAACGGAGATGGAACGTTTACCGATGTCAGCCTAAAGGCAGGCGTCTCCGATCGCTACGGCTATTACGGCCTTGCCTCCGCCTTCGTAGATGTGGATGACGACGGCTGGCTGGATCTCGTGGTCGCCAATGACTCGGTTCCAAATTATCTCTACCGCAACCGCCACGATGGAACCTTCGAAGACGTGAGTTTTCTATCGGGCTTAGGGCTGAGTGGGGACGGACGGGAGCAGGCCTCCATGGGTATTGCCGTCGGAGATTACAACCGGGACGGCAGAATCGATTTTGCCATCAGCACATTCTCCGACGACTATAAGACTCTGTTTCGCAACGACGGCGACGTGAGTTTCACCGACGCAACCTTCGAATCAGGCTTAGTCGAGCCCACGATCCCCTTTCTTGCCTGGGGAAACGGCTTTCTGGATTTCGACAATGATGGGCTGCTGGATCTCTTTCTCGCCAACGGGCATGTCTATGTCGGGGTCGACCGCCTCGAGTGGGGCACTACGTGGGCCCAGCGTCCGCAACTGTTCCGCAACCTGGATGGAAAAAAATTCCGCGAGGTGCCTCCCGCCACTGGCAGCGGGCTCGCGGACCTGATCCCCGCCCGAGGTGCTGCTTTTGGAGATCTGTTCAACGACGGCCATATTGACGTGGTCATCAACAATATGGATTCGGCCCCCACCCTATTGCGCAACGTGGTCAACAACCACAATCATTGGATTACGTTGAAGCTGATCGGCGGCCCCAGGAGTCCCCGGGATGCGGTTGGCGCGAAAGTTTTTCTCAGCGCTGGAGGAGTCCGCCAGCGCGGAGATGTTTTCAGTGGGGCCAGTTACGCCTCCAGTTCCGATCCGCGAATCCATTTTGGATTAGGCAGTTCCTCTAAGATCGACAAAGTCGAAATTCACTGGCCAGACGGAACTGTTGACCAGATTACGCCCCCCGAGGTCGATCAGATTGTCACCGTGGTCGAGGGAAAGGGAGCCTTTACGCTGCAGGGGGATTGGCGAGAAAATATCGATTATGACTCCCTCCATCCCGATGCGGCTATTGGCTCTGTTTCTTACAATGCTCATCGCGTCGCCCGTGTGGCCTGTCAGATCTGCGGTCCAACCGGAGCTTCCCGATCCCGGTCACGCCAGCCTCAGTAAGGAAAAACAAGAGCAGCTCGGATTGAAGACCGCGGCTGAAGTCTACAAGCAGATGCCGGTGCTGCCCGACTCCAACCCCGCTACCCAATATGTCCAGCAACTGGGCAGGAAATTAGTGACTGTGATTCCGTCCGAACATTCCTGGCCTTACCAGTTTCATGTGGTGCAGCAAAGCGACGTGAATGCGTTTGCCTTACCCGGCGGGCCTATCTTTGTCAATATTGGCACCATCAACGCCGCCCAGAACGAGGCCGAACTGGCTGGCGTGATTGCGCATGAAATGTCGCACATCTACATGCAGCATTCGGCCAAGCAAGCTCCCAAACAGGAGTGGGCTAACGTTCTGGGCGCTCTCGGCGGCCTGTTGGGCGGCGCTGCAGGGGACCTGGCAAAGATGGGCATTCAGCTGGGCGCGGGCACGATGCTGATGCGATATTCTCGCGCGGACGAAGCGCAAGCCGACGCCGTGGGCGCAATCATCATGTACAAGGCCGGGTACAATCCCCGCGCCATGGCCGAATTCTTTCAGAACCTGGAAAAACTGGTCGGCAATGGTGGGCCGCAATTCCTCAGCGATCATCCCAATCCGGGGAATCGCGTCGCAGCGGTAGACAAGGAAATCGCAGATTGGCCGCCCACGCAATATCTCGCCACCAGTCCGGAGTTTCTGCAGGTAAAACAACAGGCCAAAGGCGTAACGGCGTACACGGCGCAACAAATCGCGGACGGCGCCAAGAGCGGCCTCTGGGCCGTGCAAAACCAGAAATCCGGCTCGATCCCGAATGATATTCAAGCAGCTGGGGGCGCACCCGCCACGGCAGCGGCGGCGAATGCCGGAACCATCGCCAACGTCAGCTATCAGGACGTAGCGCCCAGCCCCGAGTTAAAGATTTTTCAGGGCGGCGATTTCAGCATTTCGTATCCCGCAAACTGGCAGGTTGCCGCAGGACAGAATTCTGCCACCTTCGCTCCGGCGGCTGGCGTCGGTCAGAACGCGATCGCTTACGGTGTAATCGTTTCTAGCGCCGAAAACGTCGACACCACTTCTCTCAATGATGCCACGCAGGGTTTGATTCAGAACCTTGAGGACACTAATCCGGGTCTTCGCGTTTACGAGAGCCCTCGCAAGATCCAGGTTTCGGGCAGGGACGCGCTTTCCACCATGCTGGAGGGCAGCTCCCCCATCAGGCAAGGCGATCAACCCCTCCCGGAGCGCGACTGGCTGGTGACGCTGGCCCGCCCCGCCGGCGGCATGATGCACATAGTCTTCATCGCCCCCGAGAATCACTTCTCGCAATTGCAACCCACTTATCAGAAGATGCTCGACAGCCTGCTGATGAAGTGATAAGCAACGCGGACACGAAATCGGCGCGGCATCATGTCCATTCTCTTCCCATGTCACACTGCGGAGGAAACTCTCGTCAGCGTTCTGTCATATACTGATTTGCCGATCTCACTGCTCGACCTCAACATTCGGGCCAATAATAGCGACTGCTGGCAAAGCCAATCTTTATGAGGCTGATCAGTCCGATTCTGAAAAGAGTCGTTTATCCGGTCCTGTCTGCCACAGGCCGTCTTCGGCCCCAGCCTTCCACGGGGCAGCTTTCCATTGTCACTTACCATGGTGTGCGGCCGGCGGGATATGTTTCGCAAGATCCTGATCTCGATGGCACGCTGGTTACCGCCGAAGTATTCCAGGCGCAGTTGCAAATTTTAAAGAATCGCTACCACATCATCTCGCCGGAGAACCTGCTTGCCTGGTTACGGAATCGGGAACCTTTTCCCCAGTTCGCGATCCTCATCACATGTGACGACGGATTGCAAAATGCGTTGACCGACATGTTGCCTATCCTTATGACAGAAGGCATCCGCTGCCTTTTCTTTGTCACCGGAGCCTCCGCGGACGAATCCCGGACCATGTTGTGGTACGAAGACTTGTATTTGGCGTTTCAGGCAGCGCCGCCGGGCAACTTCAAAATCTCCGTGAATGGAATAGGGCTCGAAGGCACTCTTGGTTCACGGGCACAGCGGCGCACTTTATGGTGGGATACGCTAAAGCGCCTTTCGGCCGTCGAACCTGATACGCGCGAGTCATTCCTTCGCGATTTTCATGCTGTGGCCGCGCATAATCCACAGCAAAGCTTGAATGATGAGAACTCCACCTGGTGCCGGCGGTTTGGATTGCTGACGGCGCCGGAGCTGAAACGTTTGGCTGCAGCGGGAATGACAATTGGCGCTCATACCCTGCATCATCCGATGCTCTCGCAGGCTCCGCCAGAGTTGGCCTACGCGGAAATTTACGAGTGCAAAGTTCGGCTGGAGTCAGTCCTGCAAAAACAGATCTGGGCTTTGGCCTACCCTTTCGGAAACCCAGAATCAGTGGATGGTCGTATTTTGCAGATGGCTGAGCGCGCCGGCTTTGAAGCGGCGTTCATGAATGATGGAGGCGGACTGGGAGCGGAATTGCCTATATACGCTCTCCCCCGAGTCCACGTCTCGGCGCAGATGACTCTGGGAGAATTTGAGGCCCACCTATCAGGATTTCACGCCCGATTGCAGCGCATGTGGCGGCAATGACTGTCATGCACAGGCGAGAGATTGGTAGTATTACGTGATTGCCACGACCCAGACGTTACCCTTGAGACTCGTCCTGCTTAGAGAAATCCCGGAAAACGACAATCTCCGCCGGGAGTGGAACGATCTGGTGTTGCGGGTTCAGCATCCGCAAGTGTTTTATACCTACGAGTGGGCCCTGTCTGTACACCGGGCCTACAAAGAGACCCTCACGCCGCTCCTCTTTCTCGGATATGAAGGCGGCCAGTTATCCGGTGTCGCTCCACTTGCAGTGGGGGCCGGTGGCAGCGAAGTTTCTTTTCTATGTGCTACGACCGGGGATTACTGTGATTTTATTGCTTCACAAGAGCACATCGGATCGTTCATTTCCCTGGTCCTGGCTGAGTTGAAGACGCTGGGTTTTGCCCGCACTAGCCTTGCCAATCTGCCCGCTGATTCCTTGTCCGTTGCTACTCTCCGAGAGACGTCCTCAAGCATCGGTTTTCGTCTTTTTGCCCGCACGGCTTATGACTGTGCGCAGGTTTCGTTCAAGAATTCCCCGGGACAAGACAGGAAACCGGTAATCCGGCGCGAAAGAACCATACGCCGATATCTAAACGCCATGAGCCGTGAGGCTCCCCTTCGACTCGAACATGAGCGTTCGTGGAATGCGATTGCTGCGGCTTTGCCCGGATTCATCGAGGCTCACGTGGCGAGATTCCTAGCCACTGGAAGAATCAGCAATCTTGCGTCCCGCCAGCGGCGGGTGTTCCTCGAGGAATTAGCCAAACGACTATCTGAGTGCGGCTGGTTGAATCTCACGCGAATGGTCAAAGGCGCTACGACAATCGCTTGGAATTATGGCTTCCGATTTCAAGGCACATGGTTCTGGTATCAGCCTACCTTCAGCATGGACATGGAGAAGTATTCGCCCGGAATGTGTCTATTAGCCAAGATCCTGGATGAGGCGGCTGACGACCCCGCGATCACGACGGTCGATCTAGGTCTGGGCGCGGAAGCGTACAAGCAAGCCTTCGCCAATCAAAGTCGGAGAACGTTATACATCACGCTGCGAACGTCGCCCGTGCAGCATGCTCGCGAGATAGGTCGCTATTACGCGGCCAGCGTCATCAAGGCATCCCCGTGGGCCGAAAGCAAAACGCGAGCAGCTCTGGCTCATTGGCAGAGCTTGGCCGATCGAGCGCACCGTGCCGGCCTGGTGCCGACCCTCGCCTGGTCGGCAAAAAGAGCTTGCGATTTCTTAGTGGCGAACGAGGAAGTCCACTTCTTTGAGGGAAATGAGGAAGCCACTACGAACGTGACCCATACGAGACTGGTTCCGCTCGATCTGAAGGGCCTTGCGGCCGCAACGGCGCAGTATGCCGATGATGCGTCTACATGTGCTTACTTGCTGCGCGCCGCTCAACTCGCGAGAAAAAGCGGGATCGAGGGATTTGCCCTGGTCGATGACACGGAAACCTTCCTGCATTTTGCCTGGATCACGGCCTTTGACGGCTTCTATCTTTCCGAACTAAACGACAGGGTGCAGGCGCCATCGCCGGAGTGCGTCATGATCTTCGACTGCTGGACACCTCCTGCTGTCCGCGGGCAAGGGCATTATGGAGAAGCTGTCGCACTCATCGCTGACTTGCTGCGGAATAGAGGAAAGAAGCCGTGGATCTTCAGCGCAGCAACAAATACTCCTTCCCTACGAGGGCTGGAGAAAGCCGGATTCCAGCGGCGCTACTCCTTGGTTCGGCGCCGTGTTCTTGGCTGGCAGAAGATCAAGTCCCGCATTCTCACAGCCACCGAGACCGTTCCAGAAGAAGTCTCGACCCACAGCTGATCGCTTCTGACCGCCTCGGCGGGGTGATGCCAGGGCTCGAAAGGGTTGTGACCAGCAGGACCGCGGCTTGAGAGAAGATGGTGCGCCCTGAGAGATTCGAACTCCCGACCTTGGCATACCACGAGGATTTTCCATCCTATCGAACCATGTCAGCCCGAATGCCAAAAAACGCAGCTACAACGTCTATTGCGCGTAAGTACCGGAAGAGAAACGCGGAATTGAAATCTAGAATCTTCTTACGATGTTGGTAGAGCCAACTCATGTTGATGGCTTTCATGACGGAGTTTCTCGCACGGAACGTGTCTTTTGGCCAACGCTGCTATCCTGAATCGTGCCGCTTTTGCGAGTGGACCCACACGGGTCAGTACGGAGTAATTGCGCTCAACGTATTATCCCTACTTTATCTGCGAAAATGAGCACTTCTGAACAGCCCCACCATGATGGCCAACGCTACCCTCACTGAAGCGTCTTGGGGTCCCAATAATCCGTGTTTTCTCAGGGTCGTTGTTGAAAGCAGGTTTGCTCGATGTTGTAACAGTACTCATGTGGCTGTTCATGAAATCACCCTACGGTATCAACATCCTCGACGACTGCACGACGTGCCCACTGCGCGAGCAGCATCTCTTCTGCAATCTTTCCCCCGCCGCTGTGCAGAGGTTGAATGAAATCACATCCGCTGCTGTCTATCCCCGGGCCGCCATGCTGTTCATTGAGGGCCAACACGGACGTGGGGTATTTGTCCTTTGCACGGGGAAGGCAAAACTGTCCACCACCTCGCGGGAGGGCAAGACCATCATTACCAAAATTGCAGAGCACGGAGACGTACTGGGCCTGAGTGCGACCATTTCCAACCATCCCTATGAGGTGACCGCGGAAATGGTGGAACCGGGACAAGCCAATTTCATTCCCGCCGATGCCTTGCTGAAATTTCTGAACGACTATGGGGAGGTAGCGTTACGGGTAGCGCAGCAACTCAGCCGCAACTATTACTCGGCCTATGAGGAAATCCGGACTCTCGGACTGAGCAACTCTCCTGGGCAAAAGTTTGCCAAATTGCTGCTGGGTTGGTCTGCGGAGCGGGGCGATTCAAGCCATTCGCTGCGTCTACACCTGGTCCTGACGCACGAGGAAATTGCGGAAATGATCGGCACCAGTCGCGAGACCGTCACCCGCCTCTTTGCCGACTTCAGGATGAAGCACCTCATCGAGTCGAGGGGTTCCAGTCTCACGATCCTTGATAAGTCTGCTCTGGAATGCATGGTACAAGTCTGAAATCGTATGGCCAATGAATTAGAGGATGCCGTTATGAATGAGCTTTTCCCGCTAATTTTACTGCATCAAAACGGATACAAGGCTCTAGCTCCGAGTAAATATCGAGATGGTTCGAGGCCCGTTCCGCAGGACGGCCCCGCGACAGAAGTCGTGGATGCAAATGGGGAGCACCAATGCCCTGAGGGCGGGCCTGCTGCACTCCCAGAGAAAGCCAGTGAATTTGAAGCTGCCTGCAGACGCCTCGGTGCACAAATGCGAGGTGAGCCAGAGAAAGACGCCCCGAAAAAACCATTTGGTGCTCTCGCCGAGGACTCAACCAGCCGCAATGATGATGAGGAATGGGGAAAAGACGTGATGGCTATGCGCCGTAAGAAGTGGGGCAGGTAGAAGATGCAAGAATTGGGCCCATCTCCGTCACCGCTGTAGATGACTCCTCCGACGGTGTGTTTCCCGGCCCAGATGGGGAAGCTGGTAGCGCACTCCGGCTTTCCCTTTTTTTTTAATGAGTTCTATAAAAAGGGATGTCAAGAAGCCAAAAGTCTCCTTGTGCCCGTCAAAGGCCTGGTGTAGCATCTCGTCCCATCTGGGGTTGTTCGTAACTGCTCGGAGTCAATATGCCACGTTCGTCTGTGCGGTTAACGCCGTTCCCGCGTCTCTTTGCGCCAAAAGCGCTCCGGCAACATCGAATCAGCTCACAGCGCCGAATCGCCTTCTCGGCCGCTCTCCTCGTACTCCTGTTGCTGGTCATCCCGCTCAGCGCGGCTGACCTCCTGCGGACCATCACGGTCGGCACCAATCCAGGCCAGATCGTCGTCAACCCATCGTCCCATCTTGCCTATGTCGTGAACCAGGGCAGCAACTCCGTCTCTGTCATCGACACGCAACTTCTCAAGGTAAAGGCAACACTCACGGTTGGCTCCGCGCCTATCGGTATCGCCGTCAATCCTGCAGCCGGGCTCATATTCGTCGCCAACAGCGGTTCCGGAACCATCACCTCCATCGCCGGAACCGCCGTCAAGACCACCTGGACCGTCGGGGGCACCCCCATCGCTCTCGTCGTCGACTCCGTTCGCAACCAGCTTTATGTGATGGATACTTCGCGCAACCAGGTCGAAATCCTGAACACCTCCACCGGCGCCATCCTCACGACGATTCCCACCACTCTCCAGCCCGTCGCGATGACAATTAACATCGCTACGCACGCCGTCTTCGTCGCCTGCACCGGAGCTTCCGGTTCAGTCGTCGTCATCGACGGCGTTCACAATACCGTCATCACTACCGTCGCAGTGGAACAGGGCAGCACCTCCATCTCAGTCGACCCCGCTACCAACCTTGTCGTCGTCGAGAGCCCGTCCACCGATATACACACCGTCATCAATGCCGGCAGCGGCTACACCGTAACCACGCAGAATCTCGGCGGAAGCGGGAATGTTGCCGGTCCTTTCGGCTCCGCCTACGGCGACTCTTTCTTCTTTTCCACCTGGTCCCAAAGCACTCAGATCGCATTCGCCGCTGGCACCTCCGGCCTGTTCACTCTCGGCAATTCGTACGTCACGGGTCTTCTCGGTGGCGAAGGCCTCACCATCAATCCCAGCAGTAATCAGATGATCGTGCTTTATCCCGCGGCCGATACCGCTTACCTCATCGATCTGCTCAATCCTTTGTTCACGCAGAACTACCATGACTTGACTTTCCCAGCCAACGTCTCCGGCGCCGCCTTTGATCCTCTGGGCAACAAGCTCTTCATCAGTGCCGCCAACAACACGGTCAGCGCTTTCGACATCTCCCCGCGCGAACTCGTCGATGCCTATATCGGCGATCACAGCGGTAATGGCGTTTCCTACAACTACATCGACTCCAATCCTTCTACCGGAAACATGTATACGCTCCGCCTCGATACCGTTTATGCCGTCAACGAAGCAGCCGCCGCTGCTGGCGACGACGGTACCGGCCAGAACGGCGCGGGCGTTACTGCCATCCCCCTGTCGAACGCTTACTCGTCGGGCCTCGCCGTCGACGTTGCCAGCAACAAAGTCTTCGCCGGTGACGGCACGGCTGGCCTCTACCTCATTGATGGCGCCACCAACGCCGCTTCGCTGATCACCGGATTTCCTCCCAACACGCAGGTTCGGACCTTGGCGATGGACTATGCCACGAACCAGATGATCGCCTGGGACTACTACTCTGGAAACACGCTCATTCTGGACGGAGCTACCGGAGCGCTCCTGAAAACTGTTCCTACCGCGCAGGGTAACGGCGTCCTCCAGGTCGATTCCTCCCGCAACCTCGCCTACGTCGGCGGCATCAGTTCCCTGTATGTCATCAATCCCGCCACCGGCAGCATCGTAGCCACAATCCCTCTGACGAATGAAGTGATGGCCATGGCTCTCAACGCACCCCAGAGCCGCCTCTATCTTGTCGACAACGGCTCTCACCTCATCGTCTTCAATACCAGCACCAACGCCATCGTCACCACCATCACCCTTCCATCCTCAGCCGTAGCAGTCGCCGTCAATCCCGTCAGCGGCAACTATTATGCCTGCTCGTTTTTCGACGTGTACGAATACAGCTTTGCCACCAACAAGCTGATCAAAGATTTCTCCAGCACGTCGTATCCCAACATCTCCGAGGCCACAAGCCTTCTCGCCAACCCGTTCACCGACCAAATGTATGTTGGCACCGACAGCGGCACCTTAACTTCAATCCTCGCGGTGATCGATGAACGTAGTTCCACCGTCGATGGCGTGGCCGATCTCTACGACGTCGCCACCCACGCCCTCGCGCTCGACCTCGCTTCCGGCACGCTCGGCGGTACCGGCTACAGCTACACCCAGCTCTTTTTCCCCTCGTCGAGCCTGAACAGCTCCGATGTCCCCATCAGCGTCACCGGAACCGGCGTCGCCGACAGCCTCACCATCGCGACGACTCCTCTTTTCCGCACGAAGAATACGCAGCCCAGCTTCACCGTCACAGCCACCGAGAGCTTCGGCCTATCCAACACGTCCCTCGTTCCCACCCACGCCTTCTACCAAGTGGACGGCTACCAGGGAGCGTGGAAGCCCGCCACTCTCAAACTGAAGGCTGGCACGCATAGCTCCACCGCGACCATCAAGCTCCCCGCGGCGGTCACCACCGGCCTCCACGTTCTTTACGTCTACGCCAGCGACGCTGACGTAGCCTCGATCCAGGCTGGAGCCCCCGCCGCCAACTCCGTAGCGAATTCACCGGTGATCAGCCCAGTCGGAGCCGTCGTCTTCACTGTCGAGCAATAGGCTCGAAACCTCAGTGAAAGGCATTTTCCTGAAGCACCGGCTGAACCGAGTACGCCCAACCTGCACCGAACGAAATGATTCGCTCCTCGAGAGTGCGGATGGAAGCACGGCGACAGTGGCTGCTCGGCCGACAAAAAAACATGTTCATAAAAAACCAAGAATCGACTTGACTCCGACCGGCCTTCTCATAGAAGGCCATAACTCATTGACCTTTACGGAAGGTAATAAAACAAAGGGTAAACCGGCTATTCTCGCGGTTCGGGAGCATTTGCCTGTAAGTAAAGCAGATGTAAAATTTACTGCTGGCAGGGGCTGCGAGTGCTCGAAAAAGCTCGATTTTATTGAGAAAAAATGGTGCGCCCTGAGAGATTCGAACTCCCGACCTTCTGGTTCGTAGCCAGACGCTCTATCCAACTGAGCTAAGGGCGCTCCCTTTCAAAATATAACACGGCGTTCGGGTTACGCGGCGCTCCTCACATCGAGCGCTGCAGGATTTATAGCCCAGAATAGCCCAAGCGAAAATCCGATTCCGGCTCGCTCGCACCATTCACGCCGCCACTCGACCTGTTGCCGAACCCCTCTCGCGTACAAGTCCCCGACTGTCTCCGGCGCGTGTCCGAGCCAGAGGTCTTCGAGGTCCCTCGGAACTCCTGCCCGACGCAGTGTCTCCGTTCGAAACCTCCGGAAAGCATGGAGCGACTTACCGGACGAGCGAAGAGCATTGCGCTGACCCAGAGGACGACCGGACTTCGTCGAGAATAAATATCCGGTCTTCCCGGCGGCGTACAGTCGCAACGTCTGCGCGAGGAGTTCGGGAACATCAACCTCGCGGACGGCAGCCGGAGTCTTCGGAGCCTGCTCCCGTCCTTTCCAGATGCTGCGCGTGACCCGGAGAACCCGGAAGTCATCGACGAAGTCGCTCGCCTTCAGCGCGAGGGCTTCGCCGATACGCAAGCCGAGTCCGGCCAGCACCGAAAAAAGAACGGACTCGCGAATGGGAGAACGATTCACGAGGTCGCTGACTTCTCCCTCGGTCACCGTCGGACGGCGCTGCTTCGTCTTGTCCACGATAGGCATGCCGATGAAGTCGTGGTTCCATGTTCGCGGGAAAAGCTGGTCGCCTTCAGCGTCGACCGCCGATGCGACTACCAGCTTTACGACCGCTGCATGGTTCACGATGGACTTCGGCGCGAGACCGGCGGCGCTCATCTTTTCGATGAGTTCCTTCAGCGCTCCGTTCGAGACCGAAGAAAGCGGTCGGTCTTTCAGGACCGGAAGAACCCATTTATCAAGCGAGTGTCGCCATCCCGCTATGCTTGCTGGTTTGACCGGACGACGTCGGCGCGTGGGAAGGGAAGCTAACCACCTCTCCGCCTGCTCGCCGAACGTCAGACCCGTAGTTGATTGATAGAAGGTTTCTTTATTGTTCACACCTTCGGCTTCGATGACCTCGCGGAGCTTCCGCGAGGCTGCTGCGCGAGTGAGACCTACGCCGAGCGACACCACACGGCGCTTACGACCTTCTGGCGTATCGAACCAGAAGCGACCGTATGACGGCGCTGTCGGCTCCCACTTCGTTTGGTTCTGCTGAAACACGTTACCTACCTGACCTCGACGCCGGGACATTGAAGGTCCTCTCCGCCGAGTCGTTTCTGTCGCGGGCAACACAGTATCGTGGGCAGGGGACGTGGGTAAAGAGGCTGATTGCATCGAACTCTCCGAACGGGAAGTTCGACCGGTGGGCGGCGGTTCGTGGATGAACCACTCCGCCCACACGTTTCCCCATGAAGGAACTTGAGAAAAAGGCTGGGAATGGAAACGTACTTCGGTCGGCCACTTTCGCGGCAGTGTGGCCGAACCCTGTGACGCCTATTTTTCGTGCCTGTGGCGGAGGAACTTCACGAGAGCTTCTGCAATCGGGCGAGGGTATAGAGCACCACCAATCGCCATCACTTCTTCCGGAGTGGTGTCGGGACTGCGGGCGAACAGTGAGTCGAAATACTTGAAATCGGGAAGGCTCGCCAAGGACTTCCTATGACGGCGCGGCGGACATGGAAGGTTCGGATGACGACGTTCCCACTCGCGCTGCTCGTCCTCGCTTCTCAGGTCGCTGACCACGACGTAATCTTTCGGCGGCGCTGTAGGCTTCAGGTTGTAGCGAACCGAAAGCCGGAACTTCGCGACGAGATACTTCACCTCTTTCGGCATCCGCCGGGACTTTCGCCGCCAGAATTTAGAAGCCATGATTTCGAGAGGGTCGGCCCACCCATCACCGCCGAAGTGATTGAGCAGCGCAGGACCCTCGCGAGCGAGCAGAAGTTGGTTGGCTTGCCAGAGCCTCTTAATCTGTTCGTGTTCATCGACGCTGAGCTTGCGATTAAGGAGTCGCTCGGCCAGTGTGCGGGTAGCGGGACGACCGCCTCGTTGTCCATTCAGCCGCGCAGCCTTGGCCTTCGCCGGGGAAGTGGAGAACGCTCCTTTCAGGCGGTCGAGTTCATCGAGTGGCATACGCCTGCATCGTATCGAAGCAAGCTGGGTTTTTACCGTTACTCTCGACAACCTACCTTCGTGTCCCAAGTTCGGTTGTCGCTTAGAAATCGAAAACCCACCTTGACCTTTCTCCCCTGTATTTAGCGACTTACCGCTGCTTTTCCACCGCGAACACTACCCCCGCAGCGCCGATTTCCCGACCACGACCCCGTCACAGGGATTGGATATTACGAACCGGGAAGGCGTTCCCGAGAAGAGAAAGGGCAAGCAACTCAACACGACAATTTCTTACGGTCTTCCGCGCTTGCCCGCTCGGAACAGGTCCCCGCTTACGCCACGGAGTTAACCCTCTGGAGCGGGGACCACTATATTCGTCCGCTTCGGCGGCGCAGGAGAAAGAATGATGGTTAACATCGTAAGTCCGCTCCGCGTGACCATACGTTGGGCGATGCGAAAGCGGAACGGTCAGCCTCATAACAACGAAGTGGTCGTTCACTTTACCTGTCCGAAATGCAAGCGCGTACACCGCGTGCGCGAACTCTTCGAAGGTCCGCCCGTGTTCGCCGTTCCCCACTACCACCGGAACCGATGTGGAGCTTTTTCCGTCGCCATGCCGTGGTTCAAGTTCACGGACCGGGCGCAGCAGCAACATCAGGAAGACGGAAGGACCCTCGCGGCGGAGAAATCATGCTGACCCTTGAAGAGAGGCGAGCCCGCCATCGCGAACGTTCCCGGCGCAGTTATAGGCAGGACCCGGAAAAACAGCGAGCGCGAAAACGCCGCGAATACGCGCAGGACCCACAAAAATACATCGAACGGGTTAGCCGGTACACAGCCCAGCATCCGAACCCCAACAGGAAGTCGCGAGGGCATCGCTGGGTCCGTGAGCATCCAGAGCGGCTGGCGTTCCTTGACGCGCAACGGCGCTGCACGAACCCGAAAGTGAAGGCATGGAAATATTACGGCGGTCGCGGCATCGAGTTCCGCTTCACGTCATTCGACCAGTTCTTCGCTGAACTCGGACCCCGCCCGGAAGGAATGAGCCTCGACCGAAAGGATAACGACGGCCACTACGAACCGGGGAACGTCCGGTGGGCAACCCCTTCGGAACAAAACTCAAACAAGCGCCGGAGAGTTAACGCATGAGCGAAGCGCTGGCCAAAGTCGTGGCGGCGTTCGACGCGAAGCCGAAAGGCGACGGGACGTTCACCGGTACGTGTCCGCTCTGCGGGCATCACGCGCTCGCGATTAACGCCGGAAAGAAGGCCGCATACACCGTGTGGTGCTTTCGATGCGAAGGCGCAGGGCAGGAACGGCTGGCGAAGCTCGCGCACGAGGCCGCACACGGTAACGGACCGGCGGCGGACCTTTCGAAAGTACGGACGACGACGCGAAAGAAATGGGACGAAGGCCGGTTACGGCAGCGGATGGAGAACGCGGAAAAAGCGCTCGCGGTGAACAAGGCGGCGCAGGAATTCCTGCACGGTCGTGGCATCGACACGCAGACGGCGCGGGCGTTCCGGCTCGGCTTCAGGACCTGTTATAACGCGCAGCGCATCGTGGTTCCTTACTTCGACGGGGAGTTCGGCGCGGTCTATCAGTTACGGTATCGCGCTATCACACCGGTCATGAACAAGGACGACAAGTGGAAGGCCGAAAAGCGGGAACTCGGTTACCGGAGGCTCTTCAATCTTCCGCTGCTGCTGGGCTGGGACCCGGCGGACCCGCAGCCGGTCGTTATCACGGAGTCCGAACTCGACGCAATTATGTTGGCGGCGCTGGGCATCAACGCGATTTCGGTGGACTCGGCGAAGCACCGATTAACCGACACGGACCTCGCGCTGCTGAAAGACGTGCGGAACCTCATCCTCGCGTTCGACCAAGATGAAGACGGGAAGAAATGCACGGTGAGGTTCAAAGAACAACTACCGAATGCGCGGGTCCTCGGTGGGTACGGATGTAAAGACCTTGGCGACCTCCGCGCCGCAATCGGTCCGGAGCAGTTCGAACGTCGCCTGAACATTTTCCTCGAAAGGGTACGGTGAGCACGGTGGACTTAGAAGAGATGACATTTCCGGAGACCGACTCAGGGAACGCGGAACGGCTGGCGGCGATGTTCGGCTCCGATTTCCGATGGGTCCGCGACGAGCAGCGCTTCTACAAGTGGAATGGCACGCTGTGGATTTCGGACCGGACCGGCGACACCCTGCTCCCGTTCACGAAAGCCGTCGCACGCGCAATCCCTGATGAAAAGTTTGCGAAGTCGTCCGAGTCCGCGAACCGGCGCTCATCCATGATACGGCTGATAAAGGGCGAGCCGTCCGTACAAGCCGACCGTGAACTTTTCGACGCGAGGCCTTGGCTCCTGAATGTACAGAACGGGACGCTGGACCTTGAAGCCGGGATGCTGCGGGAATTCGACCGCGAAGACTACCTGACGAAGCAGGCCAGCGTCGTGTGGGACCCGCGTGCGAAGGCTCCGAAGTTCGACGCGCTCCTCGACTTCGTCTTTTGTGGGGACAAGGACCTCATACATTTCGCGGTCAAGGCGCTCGGGCTTACGCTGACCGGCATCACGTCAGAGCAATGCTTTTTTCTATGCCACGGGCTGGGTAGCAACGGAAAGACGACCTTCCTCGAAGTTGCAGGCGGCATCCTCGGTCAGGACTACGCGACGATGGCGAACGGAGGAACGCTCCTTGAGTCGAAATTTTCAAGCAGCGACTCCGGTTATGACATCGCGACGTACGCCGGGAAGCGGATGGTTACGGCAGCCGAACCGAAGAAGAGCGGACACCTCGACGAGGAACTGCTGAAGCGGCTGACCGGCGGCGAAAGGGTAAAGGCGCGTCAAATTTTCGGCGAGCCATTCGAGTTCCGCCCGGAATGCAAGCTGTGGCTGGCGATGAACAAGAAGCCTCGAATTATCGGAACCGACGATGGTATCTGGCGGCGCGTGCTGCTGGTCCCGTTCCTCGCGCACATGGCGAAGGACGACCCACGCCGGGTTCCGGACCTCCACAAGGTCCTGCTGGCCGAAGAAGGTCCCGGCATCCTGACGCGGATGGTGGAGGGACTCGGCGCATGGCAGCAGGAAGGACTGAACCCACCGGCGGCGGTTCGGAACGCTACGGCGGAGTACCGTTCGTCGCAGGACGCCACAGGCGATTTCTTTACCGCGAAGTGCATCACCGGCTCGAAGTACAAAGTCGCCGCCGGGGAACTCTACGAAGCCTATGTGAAATGGGCTGACGCAGCGAACGTGTTCGTCCTCCGGGCGAACGAGTTCGGCGAGGAGTGTGACCGGCGCGGGTTCGTAAGTAAGCGAGGCGACACCGGCTTCGTTCGCCGGGGATTGAGCTTGAAGGAGGACCCGCAGATGCTGGCGGTGTTCGAGGAAGGACCGTAACCCTCGGAACCCACCGTAACCCTGACGGGGAGTAGTTGTTCCCACAAATTTTATGACATTTTTTTCACGCCAACTAAACCTGCTTAGGGTTACGGTCCCTTACGAGGGTTACGGTCCGAAGCTTTTTTTCCAGCATACGAGCCCATACGAACCCATACAAAAAAGTTCCACAATGACCCCTATAATGACCCCTCTTTCCCACCACTTTTCGCTGGTTACTACAGAGCCATGCGTGGGTTCAGGGCGCTATTCGAAGGGCGTCTATAAGTCCCTTATCCACAGCGAGATACACGCATACACCAGAATACGCTGTAAGCCTATCAAAACAAAGGGGATAAGGGGGTCATTTTTGAATTTGAAGGGCTTTCGTCGAGCTACGCCCGCCTCTTTACGCATCTATTCCTTAAAAAAGACTCCAAAATATGCCAATTTCGTCCCCGGAATGACACTTTCTGTCACTTCGAGGTTACTTCCGGGCTACATCCCGACCCCTTTAAGTTCGTTCCCCTTGGACCCTCGTGGCGGCGTCCTTTTCCCACTTTCAAAACTCGGACGACTCAGTCGTCCAACCTTGCGCCAAACATTCGGTCGGTACGTTCTCCCAAAGTCCTGACGCGCCGCGTGGACCCCGGTCTTCGTCCCTGCGCGTTCCTGATGCAGGCGATGGAAGGGGAAAGACCTTCCCCGGCGTTCCTGCGCGAAACAGGAAGCCACGTGCGCGTCCCGGCGGCGTCCCCGGAGGAAGGCCATCACAGCTTTCGGCTACAACGAAGGACGCCAGCAGCGCGTCCCGAAGGAGAAGGCATGAGCAAGCCCCATCAACCTGCTTCCCTCGCCCGCCTGAAAGGTCAGGAGGCGAACCATTCCCGCGACCGCGCCAGCAACCTGTCCGCCGGTATCGAAGGTGGAAGGCCGACGCGTCCCGGTCACCTTTCGAAGACTGCCAAGAAAGAGTGGAACCGGGTCGTGAAGCTCCTGCTGCAGCGCGGGACCCTGACGAAAGCCGACGCCAGCATCCTTGAGGTCTACGTTCAAACGTACGACCAGCAGCGGGAATGCTTGGACGAAATTGCGAAGAGCGGCTCGTTCGAAACGGACCTCGATGGGTTCCGCTGCGAAACGGCGGCGGCGAAGCGAAGCCTGAAACTTGGGATACAGCTACGCGCTCTGCTGGTCCAGCTTGGCTTAACTCCTGCGGCGCGTGAAAAAGCGAAGCGCGTCGCGCCTGCGAAGCCGAAGGAAGTCTACGAGCCGGGAAGCGTGGGCTGGCTACTCTCCCAACGCGCCGAAGACCTCGCGGCGATGGACGACGCCGAACCAGTCGAGGAACCCACACCCGAAGAAGAAGCAGCGAACCTCGCGGCGGCGCTGAAAGAAATGGATGAAAACCTATGATGAGTGCGAACGCGATAGAACGCCAACGGGCGCTGGAAACTTCGCAGCGCTACGGTCCGATTGCGAAGGCGGTCGGACTGCTTACACCCACACTTCAGCCGATGGAACTCATCGTTCTGGTGACGAGCATCGCGAACGACGCCGAAGTCCAACGCCGCGCTCCGAAGTATCGAACCTTCGATGAAGAATTTCCCTCGATGTACGAGGACGATTACGAAGCGCTGGTTCGCGACATGTCGAAGGAAGACAGGGCGGCGCTGCGCGAGCGCGTCGGGCGGAAGCACGGCTTGTTATGAGGTTCCCGCTGCTCGCGTTACCGGCGGACGTTCGGCTGGACGACATTGAATGGGAGAAGAAAGATGAAACTCTGCGAATGCGGCTGCGGTCTTCCCGCGCCGATAGCGAAAAAGACAAACACCCGGCGCGGACACGTGAAAGGTCAGCCCATCCGGTTCATCGTCGGTCACCACAATAAGCAGTGGGGAATGACGCCTCCGAACCCGTCCGGACTGTGCGAATGCGGCTGCGGTCAGCCCGCGCCGATGGCCAATGTTACCGACCTCTCGCGAGGATATGTCGCGGGTCAGCCACGGCGGTTCGTTATCGGTCACGGTATTCGAGTGAAGTCCATCCCGCACTATAAGAAGCACGGACTCCACGACTCCCCTGAATACACCGCCTATGACGATGCGAAACGTCGATGCAGGAAACCGACCCATAAGTCGTGGAAGGACTACGGCGGTCGCGGCATCGAGTTCCGGTTCACTTCGTTCCCGCAATTCTTCGCCGAACTTGGACCCCGCCCGGAAGGGATGAGCCTCGACCGGAAGGATAACGACGGCCACTACGAACCCGGTAACGTTCGATGGGCTACTTGGTCGGAACAACGGCGAAATCAACGGAAGAGGAAGGTCGCATAATGGCTTTTTACCGCAGAGTGAGGAACGCGGAGACCGCCCGCTTCGAAGCAGGTCGCGCATGGCGCGAGGTCAGCGCAACCTTCCGGCGGCGAAATCCGCTTTGTCAGGCAATCGTCGACGGCGTTCGCTGCTTGAACGAAGCGAAAATTGTCCACCACCTCATAGCGCCAGAAGAACGACCCGACCTTCGAATTGATTGGAAGAACCTCGTGGCATGCTGCCTCGCGCACCACGGACCCGAGGCCGGTGACGTCGGTCGCTACGAATATGCGCCGACGAAGCTCATCGACGGGACCGAACACCCGCACCTTCGCCGGTACGGTAACCAATTACAAGCGACAGGCACACCCGGCGCGAAGCTGTTCACGTCCGGCGCGGCGGCGATAACGAACGCGGACGAAATTCTGGAAGAAGCGCGTCGGCTACTCGGGAACTAGCCCGTCACAGCACGCGGAGATTTTGAGCGGACCTTTCCGCTGGGAGTTATCACATGGACATCACCATTCTCAAAAGTAAGAAGGCGTTCTACAAGGTCGACGCGACCATCGCCGCGCTTTTCATCGAAGCCGGACTTGCGGAACGTAAGAACCCGGAACCCCTGACCGAAGTGCAGGAGTCGCAACGGCAGATGGCGGCGGGGAACACGACCGTCCCGTTCTATGAAACCCCGAAGTGGGTCATCGCAACTTCGAACGCTGTAAAGGGTCGGCCAATCATCAGGCGGTTCATCGGCTCCGAGGTCACGACGTTCGCGCATGAACATCTTCAAGCCGTCTACGATACCGCCGAACACAATGGCTGCCCGAAGGAAGTCCTGAAGGAATTCAAGGCGCTCGCGGAACAGTACACCAAGCGCGAGCAGGCGAACTTCGCTCAGCTCGGTCGCTGAAAAAGTAGGGCAAACACCCTTTGCACATGGTGGGGACGCTGGCTGGGCGGAAGGAACCTTTATGGCGAACGAAAAAATCGAACGAAGAAGTTGCTCGGCCCAGCTTCGCGCCGCGAAGGACGCGGACGCATTTCAGATTACCGGGCTCGCGGCGGCGTACAACGTCGAGAGTGCCGACCTCGGTGGGTTCAAGGAAGTCGTGGCTCCCGGCGCGTTCACCCGCGCTCTGCGTGAGAAGCAGGACGTGCGCTGCCTTTACAACCATTCCACCGACCACGTTCCTCTCGGTCGCGTCGGGAACGGGACGCTGAAGCTCGAAGATAGCGCCACTGGTCTTCGCTTTACGTGTCAATTAAATCCTGAAAGTGAAGCACACAGGAACGTCTTCGCTGCGATTAAGCGCGGTGATATTTCCCAGTGCAGCTTTTCGTTCATCACGGACGCCGACGGCCAGAAATGGGAGCATCGCTACGGCAGTTCGCGGCGAACGCTCACGGACCTGAAGCGCGTCCTCGACGTGAGCGCAGTTTGCTACCCGGCGTACCCGACCGGAACCAGCGTCGAGGCGCGTGGCATCGACTACGCACTTCCGGCGAGCATCGCGGACATGGAGTGGGAAGCGATAAAGAACAAAATCCGCGCCATCGGCATGACCATCCTGCAGGAGCGGTCGGACAAGGTAACCGACATGACACTTCGCGCAGAGGTCGAACGCATCGAACGCGAAGCGCGGCGAGACCGCGTGCGTGCGCGTCTACAGCGGGCTCTGCTCGGACTGGACGTGGAGGACTAACATGGCCTTTCCAGTTCCCGGTGATACCAACATTCTGGGCATAGTCCAGTGGTTCAACTCCGATGTTGGCTGCGGCGTGGTCGAGGCTTTCGCCAGTCTCTATGGGACGCCGCACGCCGATGTGAGGCCCGACCCGCTTCGTTTTCCGTTTTTATCGACCGGCTCTTTCAGCGAAGGCCAGCACGTCATTTTCGATGTCGTCGCGGGGACGCACGCCCCACGCGCTGTAAACGTTGTTTGAAAGGAAGGAATTCAAAATGGTTCGCGAAGTAACGCACGACCAACTAAGTTCTGTAAGCCCGCTCCGCGTTCTCGACGTGGTGTACGTCACCGACACCGACCGCACTTACATCGCGCTGAGAGGCGCAGACGGTTCGCCCGTTCTGGTGGACCTCAACTCCGTCATGAACATGAAGCCGGTCGCAGTCGGTCCTGCTGGCAGTCGCGGCTTACCCGGACAGGACGGCGTCGGTGTTCATGGAGCGCGTGGTCCCGAAGGTAAGCAGGGAAAGCAAGGTGAACGCGGCGAAAAAGGTGAGCGCGGTGAAAAAGGCGAGCGCGGTGCAAGCGGAGAAGCTGGTATTCCCGGTGAAAAAGGCGACCGTGGTTCTCGCGGAGAAAAAGGCGAGCAGGGCGAAAAGGGTCAGCCCGGTGAGCGCGGCTTGCGCGGTGAAAAAGGCGAGCGCGGCGTACCCGGAAAAGATGGCGTCGGTATTCGCGGGGAGGTTGGACCTGAAGGCAAGCAGGGTGTGCGCGGCGAAAAAGGTGAGCGCGGTGACGTGACCATAGTCGGTGACGCCGAACTCCGGCGGGCGCTGGACGTTCTGAAAGCGAAGCAAGCTCGCTTCCAAGCGGCGGTCCAGAAAGCGCTGGAAGATACCAAGCATCCGATTGTTCAAGCCACGCTGCGGAAAGTAAAAGCGCAGGCAGGGTGTTGACGGAGCAGGGAAGAAGAAGAAAAAGGGGAGGACCCGATGAAGATTGCATTCGATGTCACGACGAAGAAGGCCGAAGACCCGCGTGCGAACATGGAACGCGAACTGAACACGACCGCAGCCGAAGCCCGGAAGGGCTGGCACGGCGCAGATACCACTGCGAACATTCGCAGACTTCGTGCTGCGAAAGGCCACGTTGAACATCCTGAACACGAAGCTGCCGGTCAAGCTCGTAGGGACGCGGCGGCGGCGCGTGCTGCCCAGACGCGACCGAAGACGGACGCGGACCGCATCGCAGAACTTGAACAACGCGTGAAGGAACTCGAAGCAACATTCACGCCTCGCCACATGCGCGACGTCGAGCGAAGATAGGCCGACGTCGATATAACATTCAGCCGGAAAGAGCCGAACAATCTTCCAAGAAATCCCTCCCACCTCTGGGCATGGGTTATTTCTTCCCGAGGAAGACCGGCGATGACTTCCGGCTGATATTTTTGCGTAAGTACATTCCCGCCCGTACAACAATTTCGCCCTAACATCCTCTGGACATTTTGGACACGGTGCCATCGAGACGCCGTGGACCATCATGGCAGCCCGCGCCTGCAAACCTTGCGCGGTGGGGAACTTCCGGCAGCCTCTCCCCATCCTGAAAGATGTCGGAGGTAAAGCGGAACCGCCGAAGAGTTCCGCAATTCATTCAGGGGAACCTCATGCTGCTCGTCTTTGAAAATAGCAACCCAAATTTCCTCCGCGCCTGCTTGTATAAGACGCAGGGACACGTCGAACGCGACGAACCTTACGCCTACCTGACGAAGCCGAACTTACCCGGAGCGCTCGAAGCTATCACGGAAGAAAGCCAAAAAATAGTGGACGAGTCCGTTGCGAAATGGCTCACGCCGGACCCCGGCGACGGACGTTCCAGTTCTACGTCCGGCGCGTACCGGCGTCGGATGCAGGCGGCGCGGATGCAGGCGGCGCTCGTCCTCGCGGAGGTTAACCGATGAACGACGAGCACTTCGACAAGCACCAATTTGCGGGATGGCACCGGGCGCAGCAGCCCATACACGCCGAACTGAACGGCGACGGCGGGTTCAACACGCCGGGTATCAGCTTTGAAGATTACGCGAGGATGCAAACATGCGTGAAGAATAAGGCCACCGGCGCACGCCAGCGTGAGGCTCCGCTTTATGCCCGGAACGACACGGAATTCCGGCGGGTTCTTCTCGCGTACTTGGAGACCCGCGCCTTTTCTAAGAAGCAGCGTGAATTTTTGGCCGAGGTCGACGAGCCCGCTTCCCCGATACAGAAGATGAACCGCGTGTGCCGGGTCCTCGCGGCGAAAAATACTAGGCTGCTCGAAGTCCTCACGGTGCTTTCGAAGGAATACGTCAGCTTGAAAAATCTGCACACGGAGCATCCCTACCGGGCGACGCGGCTGAAGACGTTAGAATGCGAAATTCAAACCACTGAACAAACGATGCGGATGAACCGGAACCCCGCAGCCATCGTTGCGGGCGTCATCTACCTTGCCTATCGGGTCGGACTCGACAGCGTCGGCGTGGGTTCAGAACTCGGACTGAAGCCTCAGCATGTGCGCCAGCTACTGTACCGTGTCTCGGTGGTTTGGGAAAATATCAGCGGCGAAAAAATCGAACGGCGCAAGGGTAAGCCGACGACCGAACGGCGCTGCGAAGTGTGCGGCGTCATGTTACCAACTACCCGGAAGCGGATATGCTTTAAGGACGCGTGTGCGACGGCGTGGAACTCACAGCGAATGCACGGCAAGAACGCGAACCGGAAGCGGCTGCTGAAGGCGCAGGGCGCGTGACGGACGAAGAAATTCGTCGTCGCGTCGAGGACCTCGGTCGCATCCTCGAAGCTGAGAGGCCGGTCGACCTTCTTCCGACCGACCCGGACTGCATGAAGTATCTCGAAGCAGCGGTCGGGCGTATCGAAAGGCGTGAACCCTGCTCGTGTCAATGCGGTCTTCCCGCGCCAGCGGGGAAGCGGTACATCAAGGGACACAACCCGAAGGTTCACGGCTGGTGGAAGACACCGGAGTGGCGGGCGTATCACGGCGCGAAGACGCGCTGCACCAACCCGAAGCGCGAGGACTGGCCACTATACGGCGGTCGCGGCATCGAGTTCCGCTTTACATCGGTTCCTGAATTCGTGGCGGCGATAGGACGGAGGCCGGGTCCGGAATACACCGTCGACCGCATCAATCCAGATGGGCATTACGAAGCTGGGAACGTGAAGTGGTCAACGGCGACGGAACAGGCCGCGAACCGGCGGCGGAGTGGAAGGCCGCGCTCCCAGCCGGACGTTCAAGAAATTCCCTAACACCCTGCGGCGACAGTGGAGGGAAACTTTTTATGCAGCATTTCGCGAACTTCACAAGAACGTCTGCCGACGCACGAGGGGACGCCAATGTTCAAGCGGTCTCCGGGCAGCACACCGTAATCACCGGCGAATCGAATCAGGGCTACTTCGACGTTGCCGTTGCCTTCGACGCGGCTTTTGCTGATGCGAACTATTTCGCCGTTGCGACCGTCGAGTTCGCTCCGGGGAACACCCATTCAATCCAAGTCGGGTACATCGTGAAGACCGCCTCGGGCGTGACCGTTCGCGTGTTCTGCGACAACGGCGGTTCGTGGATTGGCCAGACCGTTACCATCAACGTCGCCGCGTTCCGTAACTAAGTCGCTTCCGCGTTCGAGCGGAATGTTTTAGGCTTTCGTGTCCACTATCGGAATGCCGATTGCGGTCGCGAGTCGCTGGCGAAAGTCGTCCCAGTCGGGACCTTTCCGCGCAAGAATTTCGGTTACATCGAACCACTCCGTGGTGGTCTGAGATTCGCTCCGCAGCGTGGCCATCTGGACACCCTTCTTCGAGATTATGGTCCAGAAATCCTTGAAGCTCTGCTTCTTCGCTTTCAGGTGCGACTTCTCTGCTTCCCCAGCCCGGTTGTGCGCATTGCTGACATCCGTCCCGCCCTTCACCTCGATGGCGACTTTGGCGTGCGGCGGTTGATTGTCCGGCATCATTTCCCTCACGCTGACATCCGGGTCGTGGGCGAGCGAGACGACCACGGTTCGTCCGGCGGAGTTCTTCAGCACGTACCGGTTCTCCTTCTTCTCGACGATGTACTTCTCCACCAGCGTTCCGATTGCAACGAACACGTTCTTCATCGCCTCTTTCCCGATGCGCGTGTTGTTCGAACCCTGAAGCTGGGCTCCAAAGGTGAGGACCGGTAGCTCCTGTAAGTCGCGTTTCGAAATGTCGGGTATCTGCTGAACGAGTTCGGCGAGAGGCTTCGCCATCGCACGGCAGAAGTCCGGAATCAGCGCTTGCGTCTTCGCGGTTACTATTCCGTGCTCCTCCATGCTCTTGAACCGACCCATTGCGGTCGCTCCCGTATAGAACCGCTTCTGCGGCGCTCCTAAGAGCAAGCGGTAGTAGCCAACCAGCGACGGCTTCTTTTCGAGGACCGCCGGGACCGGGAACACGTGCTCGTCGCGTATTCCGGCTCCGGCGAGGACCTTCTGCGCTTCTTCGGGAACGTACGCAGTAATCTGCTGCTTGACGATTTTAGGGTCGACTGCCGCGAGCGCCTCAGAGAGTGCGTCCATCAGCCACTGCTTCCTCGCGGCGACCAGAAGCTGGTGAAATTGAACTTGGCGGGCAGGACTCGGCGGATTGAGTGCGACCTTTCCCTCGGGTTCCTTCTTCGCTTTCGTCGTCACAGGCTGACGGTTATTCGCACTTCTTGGACTTGCGGAACACCAGCCAGTAGCAATGCTGACGGCGGCTGTGGTGCGCCTTCTTCCACTTCGGGTCGATGATGGGTCCCTTGCGGATTTTCACGATGCAGTCACACGGCGTGAACCCGACCTCGCGGGCGGCGTTAATCAGTTCGATGTGCGCCCACTGGTAGCGATGGTGGTGAACGTAATCCGTAATCTTCGCCAGCAGGATGCCCTCATCCTTCAGCAGCCGATGGGCTTCCTTGAGGAAGGGCGGGAACGTATGCGTGAACGTGTACTGGTTTTCCTTCGAAGACCGGAGGACAAGTCCGAACCGAGCACCGAAGTCCTTCTGGTTATCCTTTCCCTGATTTGGGATGTGCGGCGGGTCGTACACCAGCACATCCATCGTCTCGCTTCGGAACGGCATCGCGGTGTTGTCCGCCACGACCGTAGGATGATGACGCGGGTCGATGTCGACGCCGATGATGCGGCGCTTGCTGTTCCGCCAGAACCGTCCGCCATTCACCGTAGTGTCGAGAATCTTCCGAGGCTTCTTGCGCGGGTAGAAGCCAAGCATCCGTTCCAGCAGTTCGCCATCCTCTCCGTACCAGACCGACGCCAGCGGGAGGTATTCGGAGATTTCCTGTGGCTGGGCTTTCGCCTTGGCTGGACGAGGAACCGATTGAAGGGCTGTGGCCATTTTCAGGGTGAACATCTCTTCTATACCGCGAAGGTCGGGCGCTGCAACTGTGAATAAGTTGGCAAGAAAGGTGCGAACCAAAAAAACAATGCGGCTCTGAGCGTAACCTCTCCGAGCCGCATCTGCTGTGTTATAACTGAGGCTGCAACGAGTTAAGGTGCAGCCGTTTAGGAGGCACCTACCACGTCCCGCCAAGGAGCCTTCGCGAAAGGATTAGCCTTGGCGGGACTTGTCGTTATCACCCTCTGCACGGTAGGGAATCCGGTGCAGAGAGCTAAGACCTAACCTCACAGCCATCACCGCCTTCCGTTCCTGCTCACGTGTCGCAGAAGTCATCGCTCGGTTCCGGTTGGAGCCAGTACCTGCTCCGTCCCGTCCTCCGTTGCGGCGCTGGTTTCAGTCGCCTCACCATTAGCTGCTTTCTTCTTCGAAGCTCCACGCTCCCGCTTCACATGTGGGAAGAACTCCAGGAGTCCGTACAAGTCGTCGCCGATTTTGTAAACCTCATACGTGCTGCGTGCGAGGGAGATTCGAAGGTCTTCGCGGTTCGCTCCCTTTAGCCCACCTTCTTCGAGACCCTTTAGAATCTCGTCCAATTTCGCCGCTTTTTTCTTCGGCGCAATCATCCGAAGATAGTTCTTCGCGGCGTCGAGTGGCTGCATTCCTGCGAACTCCCACTCCGAGATTTTCGGACCGGCGTTTTCGTTGCTGAGACCGAGCAGTGCCGACAACTCTGTCTGTGGTTGACCGCACAATCCTTCCAGTACACCGAGACCGGCGTGAAGTTTCCGAATCTCACGCCAGTGTTCGTTCTGTTGCAACTCTTCGACGTGCCGAGCGATTTGAGCCCGAAGCTCCTCGACTGCACTCTCAAGAGATTTTGTCATTTGACCAACGCTCCTTCCGACTGCGACGATGGTACTTGATTCGGATTGTTCGCACAAGAGAGAAGAACCATCGGTTTTGCACAGGCGCGGCGTCCTGTGGAAAACCTGTTAATGTAACGGCTTAAACATTTTCTATGAACCACCGATGATGGGTTGCAAAAACCGCGCCTGCATGAACCAACGAAGGCGAGCAGCATCCAGAACCCATTGACGAAGCAGGTACTTCGGATGCCATGCCGTGTCCGAACCGAGAAGCCTCGAACTTCGACGGGTCCGCACGCGACGAACGCAGAACGAACACTGGCGTGAGATTCGGAAACTTCACGCCGGTCTCGGTGTACTGGAAGGATTGTGCGGTCAACCACAGACAGAGTTGTCGGCACTGCTCGGTCTCAGCAACGAAAACGCCGGTCCAAACTTGCCGATTACCTCCGTACCCTCGACGGCGTCGCTGGGTCCGGCGTACGTTCGAAGCTGGAGGGGAATGATGGCTGGCGAACTTTTAGGCTTAATCGAAATCGGCGACGAGTTTTTCAAAAGGCTCACCGGAACGAACCCCACTCATAACAGTATCGGGAAGATTCCTCGCGGGAAATATCTGGTCAGATGGAACGCGGAAACGCAGACCCTCGAAGTTCAGAAGGAACACGAGGTGAAGGACCTTGCGAGCGTCCAGAACGCCCGCACCAGCCTGAAGGAAAACGCACCGGCAGTCGGGCTTGTGGAACGGAAAGGTGGGAAGTAACAGGATGGCGAAGAAGAACCGCGACAATCTTCAGATGACCGAGATGATGGAGTCCTTCGAGAACCCCGGACCCGAACCGGAGCTTCCCGAGCCTCAAGACCGCTGGCTGATGTTCCCCTTGGCTGACAATCGTGCCGGACGCTCGTTATGGAAGCAACGCATCGTGGGCGGTTTTTGCGGTCGCTGCGGGAAGAAACCACTCTCCGGCGAAGGACCGTTCGGCAAGATGCTCTGTGCTGAATGCATCGCGGCGAATGACCGGGAGCCTTACGTCACGAAGAAACCCGAACTTCAGGCAGCGGAAGCAGCGAGGAAGGCTGCTCGCGAGGCTGCTCGCGAAATCCGCGAACTGGAGATGGACCCGGCGCGGCGAAGAAGAACGCCGCGAAGTCCGGACGCTAACCAAACAGCGCGAGCGCATCGCCTGATGCGCTCATCCGGGGACTGCGCGTACACCCCTACACCCGGACGGCTCCAACATATAGCCCATTACAGCCCAACTGAGGAAGGTGTTTCGGAAGGGAACGCCCGTAGGCGACTCACGACTCGGCACTTAGAGTTTTCGAGCGTTCAGTTCGTAGCCAGACGCTCTATCCAACTGAGCTAAGGGCGCGGGTCTGACGGGTAGGAGAAGACCCATCGATTATAACGGAGAATTCCCTCGCAGCAAAAACGGATTCTGGAGCGAACCCCTGCCCGCCTCCCACCTCGAGATGCGCACTGCGCAGCCTCTTCACCTACCCTCATGAACGCAGCATGAATATCTTTGGCAGGGGCCATTTCGACACCGCCGGTGGCCCTATTCTTGCCTGATTTAGGTCCGAAGTAAATCTTTCCCCGTCGCTGGCAATTCCTACAAGTACGTCCATTTGCCACCTTCGTATTTTCAACGGTTTGCAGATGGCCTTTAGCTTGCTTTAACTAAAGCCAGACGAAGTGGCGCGCAACGGGGTGCTTCAGAGAATAACTTCGGCCAGAGGTTTTCTGTGAGCACCCCTTGCTTATTTGTTGGCTCGGTGCCCTCCCCGCCCTTCGTTCCTACTTCTCCCACAAACCTGATCTCCGGACACGTGTCGGTCTAGGCCAAAGCTACCGGCTCACGCACATCGATCCCGGCCTGCCGCAACAATTTCGCAACCGCGTCCGATTTCAGCCGTGACGCATCGAACAGCACTCGCACCGTCCGCTCCTTTTCTTGGAAGCGCACCCGTTGAATGCCATAGACCTCGCGCAGGCTGTCGATGGCGCGCAATTCATTCTCCCCCGGCTGGGACTCGTAGTGGAACACCACCTCCAGGTAGGTCATTCGCTTAAGCCCTTCTGTATGATGAATTTGAACTCGGCCGATTGGCGCCGGTGAATCCAATATAGTGCATCGTCAATCCAACAGCCAGCTGTTCGTGTGCCGGTGAAGGATCAGGATGGATCAAACGACAGTTCCGCCCCCCAGTCTGGCTCGTGACCCGGTCTGTGGGATGAACGTGAATCCCGCTACCGCCCGGCATGTCCACGAGCACGCGGGAAAAAGCTACTACTTCTGCTGCGGGCACTGTGTAGAGAAGTTCAAATCCAATCCTTCGCAATACCTGAACAAGGCCCCAGGTCTAGTCACGCTGGGCATGCCTGCCGCACCCCTGGCGCCTGCAACGTTGATCCAGCCACCGCCAGCAACCGAAGTCGGCGGCCTGAGATCTGATTTCCGAGGCCCGAAGTCCGAGGTCCGAAGTCCGCAGTCTGACGTCCGCTCCCCTGCCTACGTCTGCCCCATGTGCCCCGAGGTGCGCGAGTCGAAACCCGGCGCCTGCCCCTCCTGTGGTATGGCCCTCGAACCGGAAGTCCCAGTTTCGGCGACCCGCACCGAATACACCTGCCCGATGCATCCGGAGATCGTACGTTCCGAACCGGGCTCGTGCCCAATCTGCGGAATGGCGCTGGAGCCGCGAACGTTCACCGCCGCGCAGGAGGACAATCCCGAACTGCGCGATATGACGCGCCGCCTCTGGATCAGCGTCGTGCTCACCGCCCCCCTGCTCGCCATCGCCATGGGAAGCATGTTCTGGTCGCACGGGTTCATGCGCGCTCTCTCAGGGGGACGACTCCCCTGGCTCGAGTTTGTTTTGGCAACGCCCGTGGTCCTCTGGTGCGGCCTGCCGTTCTTCCAACGCTTCTGGACTTCGCTGGTCAACCGCAGCCCCAATATGTTTACGCTGATCGGGCTCGGCACCGGCGTCGCCTATGTCTACAGCGTAGTTGCGACGGTTGCACCCCAGATTTTTCCGGCATCGCTGCGCCGCATGGGCGGCTATCCAGATGTCTACTTCGAGGCCGCTGCCGCGATCACCGCCCTGGTCCTGCTCGGCCAGGTGATGGAACTCCGAGCCCGTAGCCGCACCAGCGCCGCCATCCGCGCCTTGCTCGATCTCACGCCAAAGACCGCCCGCCTGGTTTCTCCGGACGGCTCCGAAAAGGATATTCCCCTCGAACAGGTGAAGCCCGGCGACCGGCTGCGCGTGCGCCCCGGCGAGAAAGTTCCCGTCGATGGAGTCGTGCTCGAAGGCCGCAGCTCGATTGACGAATCAATGATCACCGGCGAATCGTTTCCAGTGGAGAAAGAGCCCCAGAGTAAAGTCATTGGCGCGACGATCAACGCCACGGGATCATTCATCATGCGCGCCGAGCGCGTCGGCTCCGAAACACTGCTGGCGCGGATTGTCCGACTTGTCGGACAAGCACAGCGCAGTCGCGCTCCCATCCAACGTCTTGCCGATCGCGTCGCCGCCTGGTTCGTGCCAACGGTGGTCGCGGTGGCTGTGATCACGTTTATCGCGTGGTTTGTTTTCGGGCCACAGCCGCGCCTCGCCAATGCGATCGTCAATGCAGTGGCCGTGCTCATCATTGCTTGCCCGTGCGCCCTTGGGCTCGCAACTCCGATGGCGATCATGGTCGGCACTGGCCGCGGCGCGCACGCCGGCGTCCTCATCAAGAACGCAGAGTCTTTGGAGACTCTGGAAAAAGTCGACACGCTCGTCGTCGACAAGACCGGCACGCTGACAGAAGGGAAGCCGCGCGTGGTCAGCCTGACAGAGCAACTCGCGAAAGACGGCGAACTGTTACGTCTGGCGGCCAGTCTGGAGCGCGCGAGTGAACATCCTTTAGCAAATGCAGTTGTGGAGGTTGCGACCAAGCGGAGCCTAAACCTTTCCGAACCACAAGAATTCAAAACCATCGCTGGGCGCGGGATTCAGGGCATCGTGGACGGCCGCAAGGTAGCCGTCGGCAATGCGCTGCTGATGGTGGACGTGGGAGCATTGCAGAAACCTGCCGTCATCTCCGGAATAGGGCCCGGTGGTACATCTCTGTGTGTCTCTGTCGATGGCAAATACGTAGGCAATTTCGGCGTGGAAGATCGACCCCGGCAATCGACTCCTGCCGTTCTGCGCGATCTTCACAATAACGGTATCCGCATTGTCATGCTCACGGGCGACAACGCTGTCATTGCAAAATCCATCGCCTCCAAATTGGCTATCGATGAATTCGAAGCCGAAGTCCTGCCCGAACGAAAATCTGAAGTAGTCAAAAAACTTCAGCAGCAGGGAAGAGTCGTCGCCATGGCCGGAGACGGCATCAACGACGCGCCTGCGCTAGCACAAGCCGACGTCGGCATCGCCATGGGCACAGGAACCGATGTCGCTATGGAGAGCGGCGGCATCACGCTGGTAAAAGGAGACCTCACAGGAATCCTGCGCGCTCGCAAACTCAGCCAGGCGACCATGCGCAACATCCGCCAGAATCTTTTCTTCGCTTTCATTTACAATGCCCTCGGCGTCCCCATCGCCGCGGGAATTCTTTATCCGTTCTTCGGGATACTTCTCAGCCCGATCTTTGCCGCCGCGGCCATGAGCTTCAGTTCGGTCTCGGTGATCACCAACGCCCTTCGCCTTCGAAACGTGAAACTGTAACCGCCGGAAATAAATCATGTTGTGGAAACCGCAAACCGATTTCGACGGGGCTATCGAATCCCAACATAGACATCCGCCTGCAAATTTTGCGGGTCCCGCGCCCGCTCGTCATAAACCTCATAATCCGCTTGGTACGCCCGATCCCCACCTGTCGCTGACTGGGGCAGGGAATTGATCTTCGTCCAAGTCTCGGGCACAACTTTGGGCGCCGGCCCTTTCGCCGAGGTGAACACCGCGAACCGACCCGCTGGAATTTTTTTCGCCACCATGCCTGCAGGCACTTCCGCGTCCGAATTGACCCGGGCCCCCAGGAGATAGGTGTAGTCGCCATTGTGATCGCTCGCGTAATCCGTATACACGGCGACGATCGACTGGTCCGCCTTATTGGGAATCTTCGCATACACTCCATCCTGCATCAGCCGCGCCCACTGTTTTCCGATGACGCCCTCGGCCGTCATCTCGCGCGCGTTGCTCGTGCGCGCTGCAATTCCAATCACCATAAAGCCCGACTGTTCCAGAACCTTCGCCTCCCCGCCTGCTCCCTCCCCTTTCAACTTCTTCAACCGCTCGACCGCATTCGTGTTCTTGGGATCCATCTGCAGCGACTTTTCGTAATTCCGGATCGCCAGGTCTTTCTGCCCGACTTTCATGTATGCCTCGCCGAGGCTGTCATACACGTTCGATGACTGCGGATACTCCTGCACATTCTTTTGAAACACCTCTACCGCATCAGACTCCTTTCCACCGTACAGTAACCGGTAGCCGAGCATATTGAGCATCGACTCCAGAGTCTTAGCATCAGCCGCGCCGGATTTTTTCATTTCGTCATAGCTCTGCAAGGCAGCCGCCGTCCCCTGCAGCTTGGCGAGCAGAAAGAGTTTCTCTCCGTTGTCGTCTTGCATCTTGTAATTCCAGGCGTATTCCTTGGCCACGCGGCGCAGCACCGAAATCATCACGGAGATGCCATTGTCCGAATTGGCCATCATGGCCACCCCGTTCCCCGTCTCCGCGTTCATGGTCAGCAAAGCCTGGAATCCCTCGTCAGCTCCGTTATGCCCGAACTGGCCAGGATTCTCCTTCTCCATAAAAAGCCCCAGTCCCGCCTGATCGAGGACCGGCGTAAGCATCTCTCGCGTCATCTTTTCCGAGAGCACGCGATTGGATTTGCCCTGCTTCGAGAGCGCAATCTCGATGGCGAATTTCGCCAGGTCCGTGGGCGTGGTCCACAAACCGGCCGCCGCCATTTCCGGATAGATATGCCACTTCCCATGCACCGGCTTGCCATCCATGTACGTTCCGCCCGCCGTCATGGCCGCGCGGGATGCGGGGAGCGGCTGCTCGTAGCTGCTGTCGCTCATGCCGATTTTGTCGAGGACCAGTTGGCGCATCAGTGCCGGAAATGGTTTGCCGGTTACATCCATCATGAGTTGCTGCTCGATCGTCACGCCGCCACCGGAGTACCGCTCGATGGTCCCCGGTGTGACGTCCACGCGAATCGGCGCTGTATTCGCCGGCTTCTCCCCGTTGAAAATCTGGACCAGAGTCGGCACCGGAGCATCAACGTCGTAACCTGGAAATCCATGCACTGTCAGCCCCGCGGTGTGCGACATCAACCGCCGCAGGGTTACCTTCTGCGTGGCCGTAAATTCGTTGTCAGGTACCTTCCAGGACTTCAGCTTGTCATTCACATTTTCATCGAGCGACAGCTTGCCTTGTTCAACCAGCGATAGCGCTCCCGTCGCCGCCACCGGCTTGCTGATCGACCCCGCCTGAAACAAAGTCCGCGTAGTCACAGGAGTTGTCGAACCGGGCGCGATCACTCCATAGGCCTTCGTGTCGACGATCTTGTAATTTTCGATGACGGCAAGGCTCAGCCCCGGCACGTTGTACAGCTTCATCAGTTCCGCCAGATTCAGCTTGAGGGGAGCCTTTCCCGGTTCGCCGGGTAATTCCACCGTCGTTTCTTCCACCCGCCGCAACCGTGCTCCAGAGTCGCTAGCCTTCGATCGTGCCGCAACCGCGAGCTTGCCACTCATGAACGACAGGGGAAGAAATCGCATCGGGAAAGATCCTTTCATGGAAATTATTCAGAGATGAGGCCAAGAACTGATATGAGATGGACGAAGGGACGCGAAATAGGTCACCGCCGATTTCTCCGCGCCTCTGTGTCTCCCTGGTGAGCTTAAAGCTTGCTCAGGAAATCCGTGATCTCGGGCTCGGTCCAGTCCACCGCGCCAATGAACTTGCGCCGCATCACGCCATTGCGGTCGATGATGTAAGTTTCGGGAAATTTGAACGTACCGTAGAGCCCGTTGCTCTTGCCGCTGGGATCGCGCACCGTAAGCAGGCTCACGTTGTGGTCCTTCACGAACTGCTTGAAAGCGCCCTCGTCCACGTCAACGCTCACCGCGAGTACGGTCACGCCCTTGTTCTTCAGGCGGTGCTGCATCTCGACCAGCGACGGAAGTTCCTCCACGCACGGAGCGCACCAGGTCGCCCAGAAGTTGAGAACCACGACCTGCCCGTGGAACTGGCTCAGCGTAACTTTGCTCTGAGAATCCTGAACTGTGAAGTCGGGCGCAGCCGTTCCAATCCGCGGCGGCCGCGAGCCGCCATAGCAGGCGCAAAGCCCCACCAAGCATGTGAGCGAAACAAGAAGGCCGGTAAAATAGGCGAGTCGTCGCACCCGGATATAATAATAGATTCGTAACGAGAAGGCGTTAGTGAAGAGCGGATGCCATGATCGCTATAGAAGGGTGGAAGAGCGGCGCTCGGCTTGAACCCGCGATCGCTGAGGTTCCTGCTTTTGCTGCGTTAGATTCTCGATTCCATCTATGAGCGCCCGGGACTCAATCTCACCCTTGCCGCAAATCTCGATCATCGTCCCCGCGCGCAACGAAGAGGCGAGTCTTGCCCGTTGCCTCGAGTCGCTCATCGCGCAAACCTGCGTTTCTTTCGAAATCATCGTGGTCAATGACCACTCCACTGACCGCACCCGCGAAATCGCCGAATCTTTTCCTGCCGTCCGCGTGATCGACGCGGGCCCGCTCCCCCCAGGTTGGACCGGCAAAAACAACGCCGTCGCCAACGGGGCCCGCGCCGCCCGTGGCGAATGGCTCCTTTTCACCGACGCCGATACCGTCCATCTGCCCGGTTCCCTTATGCGCGCCCTGGCTGAAGCCAACGAGAACGCCGCCGACCTGCTCTCTTATTCGCCCGAACAAATCGCCGTCACCTTCTGGGAGATGGCTGCGCTCCCCGTGGTCTTCGCCGAACTGGCGCGGCAATATCCGCCTTCCAAGGTCAGCGATCCGAACTCTCCCGCAGCAGCCGCGAACGGTCAATACATTCTGGTGAATCGCGAAGCCTACGATGCGGTCGGCGGACACGCCGCGGTCGCTTCCAGCATTCTTGAAGACGTCGCCCTGGCGCGGGCCATGAAAGCCTCCGGCCGCAAAATCCGCTTCCGCTACGCTGCAGATGCCGTTCGCACCCGCATGTACCGCAACTTTGGCCAGCTCCGGGAAGGCTGGACCAAGAATCTCGCCCTGCTGTTTCCGAGACCAGGCTGGCTGGCGCTGAAATATTTCGTACTATGCGCCCTTCCATGGGTCGCGCTGCTTTTTTCCGCGAGACGCTGGTGGTGGACTCCGATCAGTGCGCTGATTTTCCTTTGGCTTTACGCCCGGATCAGCCGGGCAAACTTCAAGGCGAATGCAACGTTTTGCGCCGTATTCTTTGGCATGCCCATGTTTACCTACCTTCTGCTGCGCTCCAGGACAATGCACGACAAGGGAACCGTCTCCTGGAAAGGCCGCACCTACGCAAGTACAAAGGATTCTCCACAGAGACCCGTTTCACCTCCGAACCTGTCGCAAAACACTCTCATGAAGACGCTTCTCGTCCTGATTCCGTTCTTGTTGCTGATCTCAGCCTTTAGCCCTGCAGCGCACTCCGGGCGTCCGCCCGGTGCGATTCAGGTCTCCTCCGGTCCTCATTTTTCGAATACCCTGATCGACGCTGGCGCCGGCCTCGGTCCGTTAAGACTTGGCGATAGCCGCGATCGCGCTCTCGAATTGTTTCCCAAAAAAGCCGAGGACCAGGAGTGGGAAGATCCCTGTGGCAGCACGCTCGATTGGGTGGATACTTCGAACCCGGTTGGCCGTGGCGACGTTTTTATCCGCCTCAAGAAGGGCAAAGTTTTTCAGATTGAGTCGTCTACCACCCGCTTTGCCACGCCAGAAGGCATCACCACCTTCGATTCACCCGAGAAGGTGGCAAGCTCTTACAAGGAGCTCCGTGCGGGAGTTCTCTTAACCACGCCGAATCCTGCATTGGGTGATCGTCCGCTCGTCTTCTGGTTCGACAAGAAAAAGGGAATTGCCTTCACTCTGGCCTACGATCCTTCCCATCACAAACGCTACGTCTACAAGATTACGGTGTTTGAGCCGAACAAGAATTTTTGTCCGGAGCAGGAGACGATCAATTCGACCAAATGGCAAAACATCGACTCCTACAGAGTCGAACCTCCTCGCGACTTGAGCCCTGAACCCTAATGCCTGCAAGATCATCTAGTAGATTGGTTGTTTGTCATCCGGGTAAATCTACGTCACAGATCTAGGACAGAAATATGGTGTATCTCACTCGCAAAGCCGAGTTTTCCGCGTCGCACTATTACCATAATCCCGCGTTCAGTCCCGAGGAGAACCGGCGTCTGTTCGGAAAGTGCAATAACCCCAACGGGCATGGGCACAATTACACACTCGAGGTCACGGTCAAAGGCGAGGTCGATCCCCGATCTGGTTTTGTCGTCGATCTGAAGCAGTTGAAAGAAGTCATGAACCGCGAGGTTCTCGACGCCATGGATCACCGTTTTCTGAACAAAGAAGTTCCCGAATTCGTCGAGAAAATTCCGACAACGGAAAATATCGCCATCGCCGTCTGGCAGCGCCTGCAGCCCAAGCTAAAGCAGGCGCAACTCCATCGTGTCCGCGTCTACGAAACTCCCGACTTGTTTGTCGATTTTTATGGGGAAGCCTAGAACAAGGTCATGGCGCATCGCTAATCATGAAAGCCCATCTCAGCCGCCGCTATCTCTTCTCCGCATCGCACCGGCTGCATAGCACCGGGATGTCGGACGAAGAAAACCGCGCTACCTACGGAAAGTGCAACAACCCTCACGGACACGGACACAACTACACGCTCGAAGTCACTGTCAGCAACCAGGTGGACTCGAACACCGGCATGGTCTGTAATCTGGTGGACCTCGACAGCTTCGTCGAAAGGGAAGTGCTCTGCCGCTACGACGTGCAGAATTTGAACCACATGCAAGAATTTGCTGTAACCGTGCCCACGACGGAAAATCTATGCATGCAGATCTTCGAAATAATGCAGCGCGGCTTCCGTCATGCGCATCTGGAAAGAGTGAGATTGGAAGAGACTATGATGAACTCCTTCGAATACAGCGGAAATCAGGAGGACGGAAAGCGGCACTGATCTACGGTTAAATTACCAAATTTCCAATTACTCAATTACTGAATCCCTATGAAATCAACCCCGCTCACCACACAAGAAAGTCCGACTCTGACCAGCGCCCGCTTTGAAGATCTCGTCCGCGAGATGATCGTGCGCCTCGGTGAAGATCCGCAGCGCGAAGGCCTGACAGCAACTCCTGAGCGCGTGCACAAGGCCATGAAGTTTCTCACCAAGGGTTATCACGAAGATCCCGAAGCCCTGCTGAAGGGCGCGCTCTTCACGGTGAGCTACGACGAAATGGTCATCGTCAAAGACATCGAGATGTTCAGCCTGTGCGAGCACCACATGCTACCGTTCTTCGGCAAAGTGCATGTCGCCTACATCCCGAACAGCCGCGTAATCGGTCTCAGCAAGATTCCGCGTCTAATCGAGCTTTTCTCGCGCCGCCTGCAGATCCAGGAGCGCCTGACCACGCAGATCGCCGAAACAATCCAGAAGGTAATCGAACCGCAAGGCGTCGGCGTCGTCATCGAAGCCCGCCACCTGTGCATGATGATGCGCGGCGTCGAAAAGCAGCACTCGGCAGCCGTGACTTCTTCCATGCTGGGCTGCTTCCGCAACGAAGAAGAAACACGCAGCGAATTCCTGTCGCTGATCCACCAGCGGCCGAATGGGATTTAGCGCCTCGCCGCTCGCATAGCACCGGGTCGCTCCGCACTGGGGAATGACCTGCCTCAGTTATTTCAGTCCCGCCTCAGCGAGCATTTCCTGGAACTGGCTGCGGGTCCGCATGTCGATGGATTGTGCCACCAGCTTGCCTTCTCGATCGTAGACGAAGCTCTTCGGTAATCCGTCGACCTGATACCGTTCGTTCACTTTTCGTCCCGGATCGAGCAATACAGGGTAGGTGATATTCCGCTCCTTGATGAAAGGGACGACATTGGCCGCGCCTTCGTCGGAAATCGACAGCACCAGCAATCCCTGATCTTTGTACTTGTCATACAGCGCCTGCAGGTCGGGCATTTCCTTGCGGCAGGGCGGGCACCAGGTTGCCCAGAAGTTGACCAGCACGATTTTGCCGCGCAGATCAGCTAAATGCCACGATCTCCCCTGCAAATCGGTGAGCGTGAAATCGGCTTTCTCGCGGGCAGCATCCGCCGCTTCGAGCTTCGACATCGCTAGCCCGTACTGCGGATCGTTTAACTCTGCTTTCATGTGCTCGTAACGCACCAGCGATGCCAATTCAGTGTAGAAAAAATCCGGCTGCCCCGGTCTTCCCGCCGGAGGCACTTCATGCAGAGCTTGGGCGAGAGTGGTCGTGACTTCCTGCAGCGTATCGCGGCCGAAATCGCCTTCGGTCGAAAGCTCGGCCAGGGCCCCCGCTAATCGCAGCTTGTGTGGCACGGCCGGCAGTTGCCGAATTTGCAAGGCCAGATCCTTCGTAGTCTGGGCTCTCGTCGTGTCGTCGAGCTTACGCAAGCCCTTAATCTGATCGGCAATAGGTCTTTCTTGCGCAGTCCAGGTGAATTTTTGTTGTGCAAACAGGGCGATGGATAGTAGCAAAATCGCGGTGCCCACAATGACCCGGCAAAGGCGAGCGAAAGAATAGTCCAACACGGGAATTATCCTGACTTCTTGGAGTGGCGTCCTCGGGCGATTGCTGGACCAGAGCAACGCAGAATCCGCAAGAATTTGCTCAAACGGCAAAGTAATCGGTCGATAGGAATAGCGCCTGAGTAGACAGGTCGGCGTCAACTTCAGATAAACATCTCATCCTGCGGCACGGGACGGCGCTCCTCGCGCCTGCCGCCATTACGACGCTGCTTTCCGAAGAAAAATCCCAGACCCACGGAAAGCCCCTGCATCAGACCGGAAATCTGACGAACTGGCGAGACTACGGTCCTCTGCACCATATCAGAGGTCTGCTCCACGCGGTCCAGCGTGCGGCTCAGCAACTCATCCGCGCGGATCACCTGCAACCGTGTGCGATCCACGACGTCGTTCACCGTGGCGTCCACCCGCTCCACTTCCGAGCGGATCATGGTAGTCGAGCTCTGGAGATTGTCGACGATCACCTCCAGCTTGGGACGCATTTCGGTGAGCATCTGATGTCCCTGCTCGAAGGCCGGCAACAGTTTGGATCGCACTTCGCCGGCCAGCACCTCCATACGCTCCGTGCTCTTGCGCATCGCAACATACATGGCTGCGAGAACGCCGGCCTGCAACAGGACGGCAATCCCGGTCAGGGCGATGAACACCGTCAGCTTGTCCATATTTAGACGTTCCTTCCGGCCCACTCCCGGGCGGCAAGCATACGCGGGAATTGGGGCGCGGTCTTACGAATTCTTCCCGGTTCCGGTTTCAGCTGTCGCTTCGTGATATGCCTGCCGCCCTGCTTCATAGGCAGCCCGGAACTGCTCTTTCTGCTGATTCACCGCTTCGCGGCCACGATCCGCCCACTGCGCGGCTTGTTCGCGCGCCTCGCGCGCCCGGCCGCGCACATACTCACGGCTTTCCTCGGCCCGCGCCAGCAGCGCTTCGCGCGTCTCACTGCCTGAACGCGGCGCATACAGCACGCCAGCAACCGCTCCTAACCCTAAGCCGGCGAGAAACCATACAAAGCTATTGCCGTCACGATCTGACATAAATCCTCCTCAATAATGGCATCCGACTATCGATGGTACATCCTCTATGAGGCAAATACAATTACAGGGGACGCTGTAACTGAGCGCCCGGGACAGCCTAAGAGCCTGAAGGAAGAACGTCCAAACACAAGACGGCCACGGATCTGCGGCGGAAAGACGGGATATGCGGGAGAGAGTATCGCCTCGCCCAGTCAACCCCGGGCGAGGCAACGTTTCGACTCGCTACTTTTGCTGAACGGGCGGCGTAGTCGGAGCCTTAGCCGGAGCCGGCTGGGACTTCGTCGGCTGCGACTTCAGGCCCTGCAGCACCGAGCCGCTGGTATTGCTATGTTTGCTGGAGTACACCGACAGGGTAATCGACGTGATCATGAACGCTACGGCTGACCAGGTCGTTGCCCTGGACAGCGCGCTGGCTGCTCCGCGCGGCCCGAATGCGGTCTGGCTGCCCTGCCCGCCAAACGCGGCAGAGAGATCGCCGCTGGTACCGCTCTGCAGCAGCACGACAATAATGATGAAGAAACAAACCAGGATGTGAACTGCAACGATCAAACCGTAAATCATGAGTAGCTTTTCCTTTGACCCGTAGCTGTTGAACGGCCGGAAGATAAATTCCGTGCGATTCTGAAGAGGATTTATGGTGCGGAAGGGGGGATTTGAACCCCCACGCCTTTCGGCGCCACCCCCTCAAGATGGTGTGTCTGCCAGTTCCACCACTTCCGCACGAACACTCTGTCACCCTGCAGCAGCAGTTCATTATAGCAAAGTGAGAAATCCCACTGTGCGCTAGCAGCGCCCGCAGTGGCCCACGTGGTGAAACAATAGACGTCCGCCGCCTCATGCCGCATGACGAATAACTTTGACCTGGCCCGCAAACGTTAGTAGCCTGTCGCCCTATGGCTGTGGGTAATGCACGTGCTGGCAACACCCCGGGCATGAGTTCTGAATTGCCTCGCAGGTTGGGGTTCCTCGACTCCCTTTCGATCGTAATCGGAGTCATTATCGGCGCGGGAATCTTTCTCGTCCCCAGCCTCGTCGCACAGCAATTAACGTCGTCCTCGGCCATTCTGTCGGTCTGGATATTTGCCGGCGTCATCTCTTTTTTCGGAGCTCTGGCCTGCGCTGAACTTGGGACCATGTTCCCGGCCACCGGCGGGCAATATGTTTTCCTGCGTGAGTCCTGGGGACCCCTCGTTGGATTTCTATGCGGCTGGTCGATGTTTGTGGTTGCGCGTACCGCCCAGGTGGCATGGCTCGCAGTAACGCTCTCGCTATACCTGTCTTACTTTGTCCCGCTCTCGGGACTCGAATCGAAGGTCCTTGGGCTTGGCGCCCTCGCCGTGTTCACCCTAATCAACTATTGGGGCGTGAAGGCGGGTGCTCTGGTACAGAATGTATTCACGCTCGCCAAAGTCGCCGGACTGTTGCTCATCATCGGCAGCGCTTTTCTCTGGAGCGGCACAGTTGCAGCCGCTTCTCGGCCATCGGTGGGAGGATTTTCCCTGAGCGGCTTTGGTGTGGCCTTGATCGCCTGCGTACTGGCTTGCGATGGATGGGTGCAGCTGAGCTTTGTCGCCGGAGAAATTCGTAATCCGCAAAGGAATATCTTGCTGGCGCTGGGCATTGGCTCCGCCGTCTGCACTGCCATTTACCTGCTGGCCAATGTGGCCTACCTGCGCGTGCTCTCCATTCCCGAGATTGCTGCCAGCGATCACGTGGCTGCGGCGGTTGCCGCCCGCGTGATGGGCAGCGGCGGAGGGAAGTTGGTTTCGCTCATCATCCTGATGTCGATCGTTGGAACTTTAAACGGATGTTTCCTGACGAGCCCGCGGATTTACTTTGCCCAGGCGCGGGACGGCCTCTTCTTTCGCCGATTTGCGGATGTACATCCCCGCCATCAGACGCCGAGCTTCGCGATTGTGGCCCAGGCTGTGTGGGCGGCGGTGCTGCTGTTGACCGGATCGTTCGAGTCGCTCCTCGATTACGCGATGTTCGCACTCTGGCTCTCGTACGGCGCGATGGTCGCCGGAGTGATTGTCTTGCGCGTGAAGCGCCCTGAACTGCAGCGTCCGTACCGCATGTGGGGATATCCCGTGACGCCGGTCTTATTTCTGGCAATCACAGGATGGTTTCTGGGCAATATGATCGTGACCCGCCCGGTGCCATCTCTGGCGGGACTAGCCTTCATTGTGGCCGGAATCCCGGTGTATTTCTTCTGGGCGCGCCGGCAACACAGGAGTATTCAAGCGGAAGCCGTCACAGCCCGAGAGCTGTCGTAGGAAAGATAACGTCAGCAAACCACAAACGGCACGAAGTCCACGAGGAATGTATTCCTAGGCATCCCTTCGTGTTCCTTCGTGCCCTTAGTGGTTCATGATTTTAAAGCGAGCGCGAGAAATCAATCCCCAGAAGGCAACAGCATCTCATCGGGACCCAGATCAATCTGCACCGGCGGCGTATGCGGGCAGTTCCCGAGAATCGGCTGGCATGCCGCATCCGGGCCTTTTCCCGCATGCACTTGGACTTGCCTTTCGGCAAACTGATCGGCCTCGGTTGAGCCAGCCAGCGCCGTAGTCGACGACAAGCCGCCGCTGATCACCTGCTGCACTCGATCAAAGTATCCCGTGCCCACAAAGCGCTGGTGCTTCACCGCTTCGTATCCGTAAGCAGTCTCGCGGCTGAATTCCTTCTCCTGCAGCCGGGAGTATGCCGTCATGCCGGAAAGCTTGTAGCCGCGGGCCAGCTCGAACATGCTGAGATTCAGCGCGTGGAACCCCGCGAGGGTGACGAATTGAAATTTGTATCCCATCTTCGACAGCTCAGTCTGGAAACGGGCGATCGTGGCTTCATCGATGTTTTTGCGCCAGTTAAAGCTGGGCGAGCAGTTGTAGGCCAGCATCTTGTCGGGATACTGCGCGTGGATCGCGTCGGCAAACTGCCGCGCTTCCTCCAGATCGGGGTGCGAAGTCTCGCACCAGATGAGATCCGCGTACGGTGCGTAAGCGAGCCCGCGGGCAATCGCTGACTCGATTCCACCGCGAATGCGGAAGAATCCCTCCGCCGTGCGCTCCCCGGTGCAAAAAGCGCGGTCCCGCTCGTCAATATCGCTGGTCAGCAGGTTGGCGCTGTCGGCGTCGGTGCGCGCCATGATCAGCGTGGGAACGCCCATCACGTCGGCCGCCAAACGCGCCGCCACCAGCTTCTGAATTGCTTCCGGTGTGGGCACCAGCACTTTGCCGCCCAGGTGTCCGCATTTTTTCGCCGACGAAAGCTGATCTTCATAATGAACGCAGGCCGCCCCAGCCTCGATCATTCCCTTCATCAGTTCGAAAGCATTGAGTGTCCCGCCGAACCCGGCTTCGGCGTCGGCCACGAGCGGCGCAAACCACGTCTGCCCGGGCGCCACTTTGCCCTCGACGTGATGCACCTGGTCTGCCCGCTGCAGCGCGTTGTTAATACGGCGGCAGAGATTCGGAACGCTATCGGACGGATACAAGCTCTGATCGGGATACATGGTGCCTGCGTTGTTCGCGTCGGCCGCGACCTGCCAGCCGCTGACATAAATCGCCTTCAACCCAGCCTGCACCTGCTGCACCGCCTGGTTACCGCTCATCGCTCCCAGGGCATTGATGTAGGGCTCGCTCTTCAGAAGTTCCCATAGCCGCTCCGCTCCCATGCGCGCCAGCGTGTGCTCGATGTGAATTGAGCCGCGCAGCCGCAGCACATCTTCGGCAGTGTAAGGACGCTCCACGCCGTTCCAGCGCCGATTCGTCTTCCAATCATGTGCGATTGCCGCAGCTGCCAGCGCGTATTGCGAGATGCGTTCCTGCTCGCTCAACGGGTGTTCCGGGTGTGAGTTGTGAGTTGACGTTTGCTTGTTTCCGTTTCCGTTGGCCGACATTACTTTCTCCTGGTCTTTATCTTTCTCTTAGGGTGAGTAGGTGAGTAACTAAACCGGGTTGAATTCTCCATTGACGATCATGGCTTCGCTGATTTCGCGCGCGCGGCGGAAGCGATCCGCGTCTTCGGGCGCGCTGTTGGCCGGAAGCTCTTTCAGCAGGCGCTCCAGTTCTTCATCAAACAACTGCGTAATGAACTCGGGCGTATGCTTCACCCGATTTCCTTGCGCATCTTCAACCCGCACCAGGTCCCGATGCATGACCCGTTGCGCGATCATGAGCCGATAAATTCGATCCGTCGCCAGATCCTCCATGTAGCCGTCGAGCAGGCTTGCGCCGTTGCCGCTCAGCACGCCATTCCGATAGCGGATCACCGTGCGTACAGCCGCACGCGTGCCGTTGACCGTGCGAGCGCCCACCCCAGACGGCACCGGACGCAAGTTCGGATATCGGCTTATATTCTTTGGCCGGGACTGAAGCTGGTTCGGGTAAGGGAACTGCGCCACCGCAATCGCATTCTGATCCGGATGTCCCGTCCACGCGCCATCCATCAGGCAATCCGCTTCATTCTTCTTGTCTTTCTCCAAAATCGCCAGTGCGCGCGTATTCAATTCCGAATCTTCGCGGCTGGGATAGAGCGCAGTCATGCCGCCGATCGCCAAAATTCCGCGATGATGGCAAATCTCGGGCATCAGTTCGCGCAGATTCTGGAAGAACGCGACGTTGTGAGGAATCGTATTGCGGTCCGGCAGCACCCAGTCCGGATCATCCAGATTGAAATGGATCAGGCTCGCCATGTAGTCCCAGCGGCCTAGATTGAGCCCGATGATGTGCTCACGCAGGTTGTAAGTGAATTCTTCCATCTGGAATGCCAGAGGGTGCGACTCCACCAGCGCCATGCACTTGATGTAGTTGTGCGGCAGCCCGCGCCACTTCGCCAGCGCCTGGAACAGATCGCGCCACCACAGCGCCTCTTCGGCGGACTCTGATTTCGGAATGTAGATGCACAGCGGGTGCTTCAGCTTCTCGGGATCGATGCCATAGAAGACGCGCGCAACATCAATCAGCGAGGCCGAAACCAGTTCGCCCGGAATGACTCCTGCCTGATTCAGGTGTAGTCCGCGAGGACGCGTGAAGATCACAGTGCTGCTCGGCCGAATGGGCACGGTGCGGTCGCGCTTCTTGTCGTAGTACGAGAGTTCCCCGTGCAAGCAGGCCAGAATGTTGGCCACGCCAGTTTGGTGATGCGACCAGTCATTGACGCACGAATCTTCGAGATCGAGCATGACGCCCGGGGCGCCTGAGTTCAGCATCTTGACGCAGAGTTCGGCGTCGTCCGCCGGTCCGGTCATCTGGTTGCGCTGGTCCTGGCACCACTCCGGCAGCGTGATCCGCCACCCATTGCGCACCGTGTCGGAAGGGAAGTGGTGAGTGGGCTTGTCTCCGTCGAGCGATCTTTGCAGGATTTCAACGCGTTTTGCCGCCAGTTCCTGCTGGCGCGGGGTGAACGTGCGATGCAGTGGAAGGAAAAAGTCCATAAACCCCGCAGGCAGATCGCGGGTAGGATCAAAATCCACGGGGGCGCTGTTCACGGGATTGATCAGATTACCGGTTTCCGGGCTGGATACTGCAGTCGACATACGTTCCTCTTGCTCCTGGGCTCGATCCAGTGTTCAAAATGCTGAACACTCATTCGTATTGCTGAGCGATCCTAGGAGAGCTTCAAAACCTGGTCAAGAGCGATGTTCAATATGCCGAACATACATTCATTTTGTTGGCGCCTTAAGGGTTTGTTACCATAACGATTCGGTATGTCCCAGAACCACGAATCTCCTTCGGTGGCGGTAGAAAGAGCGCTGGCGATGCTGGAGGCGGTTGCCCATGAGCCGGAAGGACTTAGCAACGCCGAAATCAGCCGCAAGCTGCAGATTCCGAAGAGTTCTGCCAGCTACATCCTGCGCACGCTGGAGAAGCAGGGCTATCTGCATCGCGACGGAGAGAATGGGAAGTACAGAGTTGGCCTGAAGATTTTGAGCCTGAGCCGCGGCGCTCTCAGCGGGATCGATGTTCGCGAAGTTGCGCTCCCCATCATGCGCCACCTGGTCGAAAAGACAAATCTCACTTGTCATCTCGCGATTCTCGATGGGCCGGAAGCGGTCTACATCGAGAAAGTCGAGCCAACCGGATTCATTCGCATGGACACCTGGGTGGGCCGCCGCATGCGGGTCCATGCCACCAGTGTGGGCAAGGCGCTCACGGCACACATTCCGCAACCGCAACTCGAAAAGATTTTGGCCGAACGTACGATGGAGCGGCGCACGCCCAAAACGATCTGCACTTTACCGCGGCTCCTGAAAGAACTGGAGAAAGTTCGCTCGCAAGGTTACGCCGTCGATGACGAAGAGAATAATTTAGGCGCACGTTGCGTCGGCGCTCCTATATTCAATCAGCAGGGAATCATCGAGGCGAGCCTCGGATTGAGCGGGACCATTCATCAAGTGAATGAGCAAACCATGCCGCGTATTCTGGAGCACCTGAAGGACGCAGCGCGGCACATCTCCATGCAGTTGGGATATCGCGCCCCGCACCGGCGTGCAACCAGCGGCTAGCCTTTCCTCCCACACTCCCATGGTTCAGAGTGATTCCACCAGAAGGATGGTCAGCTACTATGGCAACGCCGAAGAAGCGTCACGCCTGGGCACGGGCTGGTTTCAACTGGAGCAGGCGCGCACGCGGGAACTGATTCTTCGTCATCTCCCGCCTGCTCCCGCCACCATCGTTGATGCCGGAGGAGGCGCGGGAGTCTATGCGTGCTGGCTGGCCACTCTTGGATACCAGGTGCACCTGCTCGACCCGGTGCCCAAACACATCGATCAGGCGCAGGCCGCTGCCGGGCTGCAGCCGGAATATCCACTCGCGTCGGCCGAAGTCGGCGATGCGCGGAGCTTGCCGCATCCCGACAGCTCCGTTGACGCCGTGCTGCTTCTCGGTCCTCTTTATCACCTGGTCGAAAAAGAACAGCGGTTGGCTTGTTTACGTGAGGCTCGGCGGGTATTGCGTCCCGGCGGCGTCGTTTGGGGAGCCGGCATCAGTCACTTCGCATCTTTACTCGACTCGCTCGCGCACGGCTTTTTCGACGACCCGGACTTCTCTTCTATCGTCGAGCGGGATTTGGAGGACGGCCAGCATCGCAACCCCACCGCCAATCCGCTGTACTTCACCGATGCTTATTTCCACCGCCCGGGAGAGTTGTCGCGCGAATTCCTTGCGGCAGGATTTGAAGTACTGGGAATCCTGGCGATCGAAGGCCCCGGATGGCTGGCGCGAGACTTCGATCGTCTATGGAACGATCCCATCCAGCGCGAGCGCCTGCTCTCCGCGGTGCGCAAGGTAGAACGCGAGCCTTCTATCCTCGGCGCTACCTCGCACATCATGGCTATCGGACGAAAATAGCCTGGGCAATCCAGGGTTGAGAAATTCGGCGGAATGCGCTATGCCACCGTAACCGCTGCCGGCCGGTAGGTCAGCTGATCCACGATCGGATTCACCAGCCGCTGCATATCGTTCCAATTCATGCGGACGAGTTCGCGGTGCGTGCCAGCGCTGAACGTGATCTCCTCACACTCGGCAAAAGTGATGTCAGCATAGACCGGCATATCGTACAGGTTGCCGAAGGGCGGCATCGCTCCGGTCTCGCAATCCGGGAAGGCATCTTTGAACTCGGCCTCCGACGCGACTTCCACCGCCTGTGCCCCGGTGAGCATTCGCAGCAATTCCAGATTCACGTGGCACGAGGCAGGGATAACCGCCATTGCCAGCACGCCATCGATCTTGACGATCACGGTTTTGGCGAGCTTCTTGCCGGAGACATGCGCCAGGGCAGCCACGCCTTGCGCGGTGTAGGCAAGCGAGTGAGAGACGATTAGATATTTGACGTTGTGGGAGTCGAGAAATTCGCGAAGTTTCGACAGCGGCATACGACCTCCTCGATCTTTGCAGGAATGTTGAGGGCCTGAAGGAAAATTTGCGTGCTATGAAATATTCTAAGTCCACCTTGCGAAGAACTTCTGTGCGCCGAATCACGCCAATCTCGATGTAGCGTCATCCCGAGCGGAGCCGTCCTTCAGGCGAAGAGAGGGATCTCCCGCACAACGACACGGTGTTTGAAAGACAAAGACTTGTCTGCAGGTCAGTACTTCACGATCTTCGCGAATGACTTCGGATCGAGCGAAGCCCCGCCCACCAGCGCGCCATCAATCTCTTCCTGTGCCATCAATGACGAGACATTGTCCGGCTTCACCGATCCGCCGTACAGAATGCGCAGGTTCCCGGCAAATTCCTCGCCAAAGATTTCCGTAGCCTCGCGGCGAATGACCGCATGGGCCTCGGCGGCGAGTTCGGGAGTGGCAGTCTTGCCCGTGCCGATCGCCCACACCGGCTCATAAGCAACCACGAGCTTCGCGGCTTTCTTCGCAGAGATGGCGTGAAAAGCCCGTACACACTGCCGCCGCAGCACATCGTCAGTCATGGCCGCTTCTCGCTCTTCTAGCACTTCGCCTACGCAGCAAATGGGGATGAGTCCGGCTTCCAGCGCCATCTTCAGGCGCAAGTTTACGGTATCGTCGGTCTCACCGAAATATTGCCGGCGCTCGGAGTGCCCAATGATGACATGCGTCACGCCCAGAGCGAGCAGTTGCGCGGCAGAAGTCTCTCCGGTGAACGCCCCCTCTTCCTTCCAGTGAACATTCTGCGCGCCGATGACCACGTTCGATCCCTTGGCCGCTTCGATCGCTGCCGGCAGGTCAAGAAACGGCGGGCATACCACGATTTCGTCGCGCGTATGTCCGGAAACCAGCGGCAGAAATTCGCGGAAGAAGTCTCCTGCCTGATCCGGCGTCTTGTACATCTTCCAATTGGCAGCCATTACTTTTTTTCTCATGAGTAAGCCTTTTCAATTTGAATTGAAGGATCGGATCGCTGCAACGTCTGCGCCGCACGTGCGAACGCCCGAACAGTTTCGCCATCAAACAGCACAAACCGGCACGCTTTCACGCTCCTCGTGCCTCTAAGCGCAACGGCAGTCGAGGAAAGGGCGACCGGCGCCGCCTCGTGTACCGGATACCGATAGGCGCCCGTGGAGATCGCGGGAAAGGAAATCGAACCGAGGCCATGTTCATCCGCAAGGCGGAGCGACTCGCGGTGACAACTCCCCAGAACCTCGGCATCGCTCGAACCGCCTCCGCTGTAGACCGGTCCTACAGTGTGAATCACATGCTTAGCGGCGAGCCGCCCACCGGTTGTGATAACTGCCTCGCCAGCTGCCAAACTGCCAATTTTGGTCACAATCTGGCGGCACTCTGCCAGGATCGCCGGCCCACCGGCGTCGTGAATTGCGCCATCGACGCCGCCTCCGCCGAGCAGGGAAGAGTTCGCCGCATTCACAATGGCGTCGGTTGTCTCATTCGTGATGTCGGCGGGACCGACGATCTCGATTGTCTTTTGAGCACCGAGCAGAAGCCGCACAGCGACACGCGACACTGAAGCAGTCCCTCTGGGGCTAAAGCCCGCGACTTTCTTTCCGGCGAGTGGCGCGGCTGAAAGCCGCGCCCTTCCGAAACGTCACTTCTTCTCGGTGAGCGCCTCGACTCCCGGCAGCTTCTTTCCTTCCAGAAACTCCAGCGAAGCTCCGCCTCCGGTAGAAATGTGCGTCATCTTGTCGGCGACGTTGGCCGCATGCACGGCTGCGACAGAATCTCCACCACCTACAATTGAGATCGCTCCGGCATTCTCCGCCACAGCGTGCGCGATCTGGAACGTTCCACGCGAGAATCCCGGCACCTCGAAGACTCCCATCGGCCCGTTCCACACAATGGTGCGGGCAGTGGCGATCTCATCGGAAAATAGTTCAATTGTCTTGGGACCGATATCGAGCGCCATCTTGTCGGCGGGAATCGGCTGGCCTTCTCCGATCTGCTGCACCACCGCATTGGCCTCAGGCTTCATGGCGACAACATGGTCAATCGGCAGCAGCAACTTCACGTTGCGCTTTTTCGCCTCAGCCAACAACTGTTTGGCGAGATCGATCTTGTCAGCCTCGAGCAGCGACTTCCCGATTTCCTGTCCCTGCGCCTTGAGGAACGTGTACGCCATGCCTCCGCCGATAATCAGCGCGTTCACTTTATTGAGCAGGTTCTTGATCACTCCGATCTTGTCGCCGACTTTGGCGCCGCCCAGGATCGCCACAAACGGCTCTTCGGGATGCTCCAGCGCCTTGCCCAAATATTTCAGCTCCTTCTCCATCAGCAGCCCGGCGGCAGATTGCTTCACAAACTTGGTGATGCCCGCGGTGGAAGCGTGTGCGCGGTGCGCCGATCCGAACGCGTCATTGACGTAATACTCGGCCAGATTGGAAAGCTGCTTGGCGAACTTCTCGTCGTTCGCTTCCTCTTCGGCATGAAAGCGCAGGTTCTCGAGCAGCAGCGTTTGTCCTTTTTCCAGCTGCGTAGCCACTTCCTCCGCCTCAGGCCCAACACACTCGGGGCAGAATCCGACATTTTCTCCGCGCGCCAGCTCTTTATCGAGCAGCATACGCAGCCGCTCCGCCACCGGCTTCAGGCTCATCTTCGGGTTGGGCTTGCCTTTAGGGCGCCCCAGGTGGGAAGCCAGGATCAGGCGCGCCCCGTGGCGCAGAGCATATTCAATCGAGGGCAAGGTCTCGCGGATGCGCGTGTCATCCATCACTCGCCCGTCATCCAGCGGCACATTGAAGTCGACCCGCATGAATATACGGTTTCCGTTCAGGGGCAGATCACGAATGGAAAGCTTGGACATGGTAGGAGTCCTCTAACCGATATTTGGAAGGTAGCGCCGGCATCTTGCCGGCTGTCGCGAGGGCGTCTCGTCCTCGCGTGTGGCGGCGAGGACGCCGCCACGACAGCCGCCGGAATGCTGGCGCTACTGTGTATTACAGGCCCTTGCTGGCGATGTAGTTGATCAGGTCGCGCACCCGGCAGGAGTATCCCCACTCGTTGTCGTACCAGGAGATCACCTTCACGCAATTTCCGCCGACCACCAGGGTGCATGGGGCATCGACGATCGAAGAGCGGCTGTCGCCCTTGAAATCGGAAGATACCAGTTCATGCTCCTCGTAGCCGAGATATCCCTTCAGCGATCCCGATTCAGATGCTTTCTTCAAGGCCGCATTCACTTCTTCCTTGGTCGTCTTCTTTTCGACCCAAACCACCAGATCGACCACCGAGACGTTCGGCGTCGGTACGCGCATCGAAAATCCATCCAGCTTGCCCGAAAGTTCCGGGATCACCAGCTTCAACGCCTTGGCCGCGCCGGTTGTCGTAGGAATCATCGAAAGCGCAGCCGCCCGGGCGCGCCGCAAGTCCTTGTGCGGAAAATCGAGGATCACCTGGTCGTTGGTGTAGGAGTGAATCGTCGTCATCGTTCCGCTGACAATCTTGAATTCGTCATTGATGACCTTCGCTACCGGCGCCAGGCAATTCGTGGTGCAAGAAGCGTTCGAGATAATGTTGTGCTTGTGGGCGTCGTACTTTTCGTGGTTCACGCCTAGCACGACGGTGACGTCCTCATTCTTTGCCGGAGCCGAGATGATGACTTTCTTCACCGGCCCGCGCAGATGCTTCTTGGCATCATTGGCATCGGTAAAGCGTCCTGTTGACTCGATGACAACCTGCGCCCCTACCGACTCCCAGGGCAGCGCCGCTGGATCTTTTTCCTTGAACACCTTGATCGTCTTGCCGTCGACGGTAATGCTGTCGGCCCCCGCGGAGACCTGGTTCGGCAGGTTGCCGAGCACCGAGTCATATTTCAGCAGGTGGGCCAGCGTTTTCGGCTCGGTCAAGTCGTTGACCGCGACGAATTCAAGGTTTGGTTCTTTCAACGAAGCCCGCAGCACGTTGCGGCCGATTCGTCCGAAGCCATTAATGCCAACTTTGATTGCCATACTTTCCTCCGTAGAAATTTATGAAGGCGCCAAACAGAAGTCGTTTACGGTTGAGTGGTAAACCTATGATGTTAGCAGGGAAGTGGAATAGACGTAAACGTTGCCGGGATTACTTTTGTTCGCCCTCATCCGGATAAAGGATGTTCCACAGAGGCACAGAGTTCCAGAGATCATCATTCAAATCTCCGTGTCTCTGTGCCTCCGTGGTGAATTGACATTCTGCGCCTCCCCGCTGTGACCCAAATCACAATCTCCCGCGACCCTTGTCACTGTCCCAAACCCATCCCCGCCTTTTAATGGAATCGTGGAGACAAAGGTGCTGAGCGGCACTGTCGGTCCTAATATTCCCACCAAATCGAGGGTGACCATGGTGAACGACGACGTCGTGAAATGTCCGCTGTGCAGCGGATTTACCCACATCGAAAACCCCGGCCTGCTGGAAGCTTTGAAAAACCCGCGCCTGCGTGAGCAGGTCGAACTTTATATCGCGGAGCTTCTCAAGACCCCGGTCGAAGAATTGAGCACCGTCGCCGCCACCCAGGGCGGACGCGATTTCCAGAAAGAGGTTCACAGCTGGAATCCGTGCGTGCCCATGTGGCGGAGAAGTCCGAAGGAATAGGTTTCAAAATTGGTGCGACTTGGAACGCGCCCCTGTTTTGATTTTGAAACCTTGAAACTTTGAAACCTTGAAACTCGTCATGAAAGGCAATCCCATGAAGGCGAAACAAATTCTGATTCTCGGTGCGGCAGGCAGAGACTTCCACAACTTCAACGTCGTTTTTCGCGGAAATCCAGACTACAACGTGATCGGCTTCACGGCCGCGCAGATTCCCGGCATTGCCGGCCGTCGTTATCCGACCGAGCTTGCCGGCTCGCTCTATCCTGCGGGCATTCCCATTTTCGACGAGAAAGATCTCGAGCGCCTGATTGACGAGCATCAGATCGACGCCGCTGTCTTCTCCTACAGCGACGTTTCCTATCCCAACCTCATGCACATCGCCTCGCGTGTTGTCGCCAGCGGGGCTGATTTCTGGCTGCTGGGTTCGCAACGCACCGAACTGAAAGCCTCCGTGCCGGTGATTTCCGTCTGTGCCGTGCGCACGGGATGCGGCAAGAGCCCCATCGGCCGCTTCGTCGCCTCGGAACTCCGCCGTGAAGGCTGGAAGCCGGTGGTCGTGCGCCATCCCATGCCCTATGGCGATTTGGCTGCTCAAGCCGCGCAGCGATTTGTGATCATCTCTGATCTCGACAAGCACCAGTGCACCATTGAAGAGCGCGAGGAATACGAACCGCACCTGCGCGAAGGCTCCGTAGTTTTTGCCGGAGTCGACTACGGCCGCATCCTGCGCCAGGCCGAAAAAGAAGGCGACATCATCCTGTGGGACGGCGGCAATAACGACACACCGTTCTACGCGCCTGACCTGGAGATCGTAGTCGCCGATCCTCACCGCCCCGGGCATGAACTGGCCTACTACCCCGGCGAAGTCAATCTCCGCCGTGCCCATGTCGTCGTCATCAATAAAGTCGATACGGCTGCTGCCCAGGATGTCGAAACTGTCCGCAAGAACGTTCGCGCCAACAATCCGAAAGCTGCAATTGTGCAGACCGCCTGCCGCGTCGCCGTTTCCGAACCGGAACTGATCAAAGGCCGTAAAGTCCTCGTCGTCGAAGATGGTCCCACGCTCACTCATGGCGAAATGCCATATGGCGCTGGAGTCGTTGCGGCGCGCCAATGCGGCGCGGCTGAATTGGTGGACCCGCGGCCTTATGCCGTGGGCTCGATCCGCTCGACCTTTGAACGCTATGGACACCTGACCAGCCTTTTACCTGCGATGGGCTACAGCGCCATCCAGCGCCACGAATTGGAAGAGACCATCAATCGCGTTCCCTGCGATCTGGTTCTCGTGGCGACTCCAATTGATCTCGGACACCTGGTCAAGCTGAATAAGCCGACCCTGCGTGTGACCTACGAGGTCGAGGATTTGAGCCATCCCGGACTGGCCGAGATTCTGGTGCAGTTCACCCGAGAACGGGCCGGAGTGGGTGTCTAGGCACGACCTGACACGCAGAAACCGCAAGCGCGGCGGACGAGTCATAACCCGGCGCCAATCGAGTACGGAGGAAATCATGTTGATCAGCAAGCAGCAAGCCCTCGATTATCACAATGGGGCGCGTCCGGGGAAAATTGAAGTCACGCCCACCAAGCCCTGCCGCACGCAGCGCGATCTCAGTCTCGCCTACACGCCCGGCGTTGCCGAGCCTTGCCTGGAAATCGAGAAGAATCCCAAGGAAGCCTTCAAGTACACGGGCCGGGGCAATCTGGTGGCAGTGCTGAGCAACGGAACCGCGGTGCTAGGGCTGGGCGATATCGGAGCGCTTGCCGGAAAGCCGGTAATGGAAGGGAAGGCGGTCCTCTTCAAGCGATTTGCCGATGTCGACGTCTTCGACATCGAGGTGAACAGCCACGATCCCCAGGAGATCATCAAGCTCTGCCAGTTGCTCGAGCCCACATTCGGCGGAATCAATCTCGAGGACATCAAGGCGCCCGACTGCTTCATCATCGAAGAAACTCTGCGGCAAACCATGAAGATCCCCGTCTTCCATGACGATCAGCATGGCACCGCGATCATCTCAGGCGCGGCTCTGCTGAATGCTCTGGACGTCGTCGGCAAAGATATCCACACAGTGCGCGTCGTCTTCAATGGCGCCGGAGCAGCCGGCATCGCGTGCGCTGAACATTATGTCCGCCTGGGAGTGAAGCGCGAGAACATCATCCTGTGCGATACCAAAGGCGTCGTCTATCGCGGCCGCAAAGAAGGCATGAATAAGTACAAAGAGCGCTTTGCCCAGGAGACCGAACTCCGTACGCTCGCAGAAGCGCTGGTCGGCGCCGATGTTTTTGCCGGACTCTCGGTCAAGGGTGCCGTTTCAGCCGAAATGATCTGCACCATGGCAGCCGATCCGATCGTATTTGCCATGGCCAATCCAGACCCCGAAATTTCCTACGAAGAGGCGAAGGCCTGCCGCAAAGACGTCATCGTCGCCACGGGCCGTTCCGACTACCCCAACCAGGTGAACAACGTTCTCGGGTTCCCATTCATCTTTCGCGGAGCCCTCGACGTACGCGCCACTGCCATTAACGAAGAGATGAAGCTGGCGGCCACGCGTGCGCTTGCCGATCTGGCCAAGGAAGACGTTCCTGATTCCGTGTGCCGCGCGTATGGCGTGCAGCGCCTGCAATTCGGCCGCGAGTATCTCATCCCCAAGCCCTTCGATCCCCGCGTGCTGATGTGGGAAGCCTCGGCAGTGGCCGAAGCCGCCATGCGCTCGGGTGTAGCTCAGGAACCTGTGGATCTCGACACCTACCGCGCGCAACTGGAGCGCAGGCTGGGCAAAGCATACGAAGTTTCACGCACCATGATCCATAAAGCCCAGTCCAATCCCAAGCAGGTCGTATTCCCTGAGGGCGATCATGAAAAGATTCTTCGCGCCTGCCATGCCCTGGTCGAGGAGGCAATTGCCAAGCCCATCCTGCTTGGCGACGTTGCAAAAATCCGGGCCAAAGCGCGTGATCTTGGTGTGAACCTGGAAGGCATGCAGATCGTGGACCCGCTTACATCGGAGCATCACGAAGTCTATATGCACGAACTCTTCCGCCTGCGCCAGCGGCGCGGCATCACCCTGCACGAGGCCGAGACCTTGATCCGCGATCGCAATGTCTTCGGCTCGATGATGGTCCACATGGGCGACGCCGACGCCCTGGTCTCCGGCGTCACCCAGCACTTCTCCGATACCATCCGGCCTGCCCTGCAGATCGTCCGCATGCGCGAAGGACTGCACCGCGTCTCCGGGTGCTATGCGATCGTCACACGCAAAGGCGAGGTTTTCTTCCTTGCCGACACCAGCGTGAACATCGAGCCCACCGCCGAGGACCTCGTGGAGATCGCCCTGTGTACCGCCCACATGGCCCGCCGCTTCGACCTCACGCCGCGGGTCGCAATGCTGTCGTTCTCCAGCTTTGGCGCCGTGGACCATCCCATCTGCACCAAGGTGCGCAAGGCGGTCGAGTTGATCAAATATGCCGATCCCACCCTGATCGTGGACGGAGAAATCAGCGCGGACGAAGCTCTGTCGCCCGAGACCATCGAAGAACACTATCCGTTCAGTTCCCTGAAGGGCGGCGCCAATGTGCTGATCTTCCCCGACCTGGCCTCAGCCAACATTGCCTGCAAGCTGGCGGCGAAAGTGGGTGGTGGCGAACTCATAGGCCCGATTCTGATGGGCATGAGCCGTCCCGTCCACGTGCTGCAGCGCACAGCCTCGGTCGAAGAGATCGTCAATGTGGCCGCGATTGCGGTGGTCGACGCCCAGGAAAACGACACCTACGCGCATCCACATGTGCACCTTCCGGTCGAGCCTGAGGTGATCGGGGAAGATTAATCTAGGGTTGTACTAGTAGCGGAGGCGTCTCGCCTCCGCCGCTGGCAGCGCCTGAATGTAGATGTTTGCATCTAAGTGGCAACAGCAGGAGGATTGAATGTCGACGCTCTGGAAGTCCCGGTATGCGCAGCGAACGCTTGGCGTCAAGAGTTCCGCGATCCGCGAGCTGCTCAAAGTCACGCAGCGGCCGGAGATCATTTCTTTCGGAGGCGGCCTCCCCGCTCCTGACGTATTTCCGGTGAAGCGCTTCGAAGAGGCGTGTCAAAAAGTCCTCAGCGAACACGGTGCCCAGGCGCTGCAGTACGGCACGACCGAAGGTTATCAACCGCTCCGTGAAATGATCGCCCGTAATATTGCCCGTTACGGCATCGTGGCCGGTGCCGACAACGTCCTCATCACTTCCGGCTCGCAGCAGGCTCTCGACCTCATCGGCAAGCTGCTCATCAATCGCGGAGACCGCATCCTGCTGGAAGCGCCCACATATCTCGGCGCACTGCAGGCGTTCAATGTCTACGGAGCGCAATACGTCGCCGTTCCTGTGGACGAAGACGGCCTGCTCACCGAGGAGCTCGACTCCAGCCTGCGCGCGGGTCCGAAATTCATGTACGTGCTGCCCAATTTCCAGAATCCTTCAGGAGTGACCCTGTCGGAAGGCCGCCGCCATCAACTGATTCTGCTGGCCGACAAGTACGGCATTCCCATCATCGAAGATGATCCCTATGGCCAGTTGCGCTATGAAGGCGAGCACATTGCGCCGCTGGTAGTGCTCGACCGCGAAAATCTCCGCCGCGATAACGGCTTCACCCTGGGCAACGTGATCTACCTCAGCACATTCTCCAAGACGCTGGCGCCCGGAATCCGCCTGGCCTGGATCGTTGCCCCCGAAGATGTGATTGTGAAACTGGTTCAACTCAAGCAGGCAGCAGACCTGCATACCTCCACGTTCAACCAATATGTAGCCTACGAAGTCGCTCGCGACGGTTTTCTCGACCAGCACGTAAAGCTGATTCGCCAGGTATACCGCGAGCGCCGCGACGCCATGCTCCAGGCACTGCATGAATATTTCCCGCCAGAGGTGACGTGGACTCATCCCAAGGGCGGCCTGTTCCTGTGGGTGACCATGCCGCAAGGCACCGACTCTGAGGCTCTATTGCGCGCGGCCTTGGCGGAAAATGTCGCCTTTGTTCCCGGGGATAGCTTCTACGCCAACAACGGCCACGAGGGCAGCCGCCACATGCGTCTGAATTTTTCGCACTCGCAGCCCGAGCAGATCCGGGACGGTATCCGGCGCCTGTCGGTCGCAGTAAAGATGCAACTGCGATCCAACCACGTGATCCGCTAGGAGCGGGGAATGCCTGTGATCTCCTCCGCGCCGCCCCCGGACGTGCTCAGCGACCAAAGCCACAAAGTCCGCTGTTCTCAGCGTTCCCAGCGGCTGTTCTCAGCGAGCTCAGCGGTTAAAAGCCGTTGAACTCCTTCCCTGAAAACAGCTTGCGTTCTCCGCGTCGTTTTCAGCGATCTAGTTTGCTGTTCTCAGCGTTCCCAGCGGCTGTTCTCAGCGAGCTCAGCGGTTAAAGCCGTTGAACTCCTCCCGTGAGACGACTCGCCTTTCGCTAAGGGCGACAGCCGCTTGATGTGATCCCAATCACAGTTTCCGGTGACCTCAGCCACCGACCTTCTCCCCCTCTGCTTCCACACTGGAAGTAACGAGCGAGGTGCCCTATGACGGTCTCGGTTCTCACCATTATCCTCGTGGTTCTCATTCTGGCTGCGGGACTGTTCATTGCTCGCTCCGTTCCAGGCGTCCGCGCCTATTTCACCTTTCGCGGCAAGCGCCTGGTCACGTGCCCAGAGACCCATAAGGCAGCAGCCGTACAAGTTGCCGCCGGAGAAGCTGGCGTGGGCGCGTTCTTCTCCGAGCCGACTGTGCGCCTGCGTGAGTGTTCCCGTTGGCCTGAACGGCAAAATTGCGGGCAGGACTGTCTGCAGCAAGTTGAAGCGGACCCCCAGAATTGCCTGGTCTGGAACATCGTATCGAAGTGGTATGAAGGGAAGAGCTGCGTATTCTGCCGCAAGCCGATAGGCCCCCTCCATCACGTGGATCACGCACCCGCACTGCTTGGTCCGGACTTCAGAACTACGGAATGGAAGTATGTCCGGCCGGAAGAACTTCCGGACATTTTCGCCACGCACCAGCCAGTCTGCTGGAATTGCCATGTCGCGGAGAGCTTCCGCCGCCTGCATCCCGGGCTGGTAACCGACCGTCCGCTCGAGCCCAAGCGGATGATGTAGCTGATGGAAGGGAAATCCAGACTAACGAATCGGCGGAGGTGCCGCGTCTTCGTGTTTATGTTTGCCGAAGACCTTGCGCTGAACATCGGGCCAGAACTCGTCGAACAGACTTCCAAGCATTCCGTAACCCAGCGCGATCGAGGCTCGGCTTAACGTGAGCACCGCTCCCCGGTCATCTTCGTAGACGGGAATCGCGGGTGTAGTCGCGGTTGCCGGAATCGTCCGGATCACAGATCTTCCAGGATAGTAAACGTTGGAAATCGCTCCGCTCGTGAATGCCCCAAGCACGGCCGCAAAATTGAAGGACCGTCCGCCCGCATCGGTGTGGCAAACAAACTCCTGCTTCACACTGTAAGAGGTACGGTGCAGGGCGCTGCCTTCTCCCAACCGAAAATATCGCGGATCCTCCTTCAGCAGCGTCGGGTAAGCATAGTTACTCCAGAAGCCCGCGGATACCTCATCGGCGAGAGATGCCCCAAATCGTTTGCCATATCCTTGCGCGCCCTGCCCGTACGCGGGAAATTCGTTTTGCGCCTGGCTGAGGCCGGCCTGAAAAGCGACAACTCCGATGGTCCCGGGATCGAGGGCTTCTGTGACAAATAGATGGAATTTCTGCCTAGAGCTGAGCGGTGAAGCATTCTGCCGGTTGGTCACTCCAAAGTCTGGAATTACTCCCAGCACTCGCCGCGACTGTTCCTGTTTTTCGATTTCCCTTTCTTGGGCAGACTTATCTGCGGCAGACCGCGTCTGCGATCGAGGCGGCGAGGGCACCGGCGCTGCCGGTGGCGTATTCTGCTGGCTGTTTGAGAGCGTTTGCTGGCACTCGGCATAGGAGCACGCAGCACTGGCCACAACCAGGCTCAGGAAAAAACGGCTCACATAACGCGGCCGCCGGCCTGTCTCACAAACCAGGCTTCGGAACAGAAAACGGAAGCTCATGGACGGCGATGCAGCACGTGCACGGCAATGTCGGGCCAGTACTCGCGGAAAACGTTGGTCAGGGCATCGCGGCCCATCGCCCAGCCAAATTTCACCGCCAGCGCCCCAGCCGTACGATCAGCTTTGGGATAGTAGCTTGTCGAGATTCCTTGACCCATTGCTCTGCCAAAAACTTCGGAGGCATTGAACGTATTGTGTCCGTGATAATCGGGCGTAATCAGAATGCGCGTCGCGGCATAAACTCCACGCATCAGGAACGGCCCCTCACCTTTGGCATAGTAGCGCTCGTCCTCGTGTAAGACACTGGGCAATGCCCAGATCACCATGTAATTGCCGATTGTCTTGTCCAGAAGGCCGCGCCAAAAATATTGCCCAAATGCCGGCAGTCCGTTCTCGCCAAGGGACGGGTGTGCCTCGCTGACCTCGGCCAAACCTGACGTGATGCCCACAAATACAAACGAGGAATAGTCGAAGCTGTTCCTGGTCGCAATGATGAAAGATTGCTTCGGAGTCGGCGGCGGGGGAAGTGCGCCCGCACTCACCGCGCGGAAGTTCGGCATGAGTCCCAGGATGCGCTTGGGCTGCTGTTTGGAAACCGGCACTGTCTCCCCCGCGGCCGTGAGTTTCGGAGGAGTGTGCTCCCCCTCGATTGCGGGTTCCGGCCTTGGTGTGGACTGATCCGCGCCTGCAGGAGCGTTCTGGTCGTTGCTGTTTTTGTCTTTATCTGATGGCTGTTGCGCAGTATCTGATGGCTGTTGCGCAGTCTGCTCCTGCGATGGTGCTTGGTCCGGCGCAGATGGGCTCGGTGATGGCGTAGTCTGTCCAGCCATCAGCAAAGTGAAGAAGCTGGCCAGCGCAAAATGCGCCGCCAGTCGTGCGGCAAACTTCATGGACAATCATCCCCCCGACTCAATTCTTAGATGCGGCCAGTGGATCGTTAGCTCACATTTTACCAATGCGCCTGGTACATGATCGGTTACCACAGTTTTTTACATTCGTTTACAGCCCGGGAAGCATGGACGAATACCCGCGCGGTGAGACCCGCCCCATTCCCGCTTCGGGATGCGCTGCCCCTCGCCGACGGTTATGCAACCCAAGGCGACGCCGCGCAAGTTACTATAGACAAGGCGTGCAGACTTCCGCTCGCACTCATATCGATACGAGGCAATCATGGCAGAACCAAGCTACGAAGAACTCAAAGCAAAACTGGCGCAACTTGAAAAAGAAGTCGAAGTCAAAAAACGCAGCGGAGACCTAAGCTTCAAAGTAGGAGACAAAGGCGGCGTCAGCGTCTATGGCCTGGGCCGCTTTCCCGTCACGCTTTATTACGAGCAATGGAACCGCCTGCTCAACGCCGCCAACGACATCAAGCAATTCATGGAAGAGAACAAGTCCAAGCTGAAACTGAAAGAGCAAGGCTGACAAGTTAACCTGCGACAGTGGCCCTCTTCGTCGCGCTCGACGGGGGGGCGTTGGCTGAGCAGCCCATTCTCCTCAGCCTTTCTTCCGTTTCCCAAAAACGCTGCATCCGTCTTTGTCAAAAGCCCCGGCCGCGAGTGATCCACATCACAGACCGGGTGCTCGCATCCCGCCGAAAATAGATCCGGTATTTTCACCAGCGCCAAAAAGTTGATGTCATCATGAACGATCGTCTGCCCTCCGTGCCGCAATTTCTGCAGTCCTGGTGGCAGGACATCCGCTTCAGCTTCAAAGTATTTATTTCCCATCCGAAATTTACGCTGGTCGCGGTGCTAACGCTCGCGCTTGGCATCGCAGTCAATTCCACAATCTTCAGCTGGATTGACCGCGTCGTGCTGAATCCGTACCCGGGCGTCAATGACACGCAAGGGCTCGCGCTCATCGAGACCCAGACCTCGAGTGGCGAACATCTGGTGGCCACGTCTTACGTGGACTATCGCGATTACCGCGAGAATCTGAAACTTGTTTCCGCCATAGCGATAG